>Ga0081527_100034_pt1 | contig 138351 bp, 132 predicted proteins | sample HotLakmasection5_FD_70992 | JGI IMG/M metagenome (GOLD analysis project Ga0081527, IMG submission 70992) | Hypersaline microbial mat communities from Hot Lake, Washington, USA - Section #5 (SPADES assembly) (version 2) | ecosystem: Environmental > Aquatic > Non-marine Saline and Alkaline >...
CATCATCGCCAGCGTCCGGTGACCGCGGCGGCTGAGGGACTGCTCCACCTCGTAGGCCGTTTCCAGCAGGAGTGCGTTCCAGGCGGTGACGACGCTGGCATCGTCTCGGGTCTCCCGGGCCTCCGGGAGCTCGGACGTGGGCGTGGTCGCGGCCGGGTTCGCGGCTGCCGAACCGCACGATCCTGTGCCGGGCAGGGCGTTCAGAACCGACGGATCATCAGGCGCCGCAGTCGCGAGCCGCAGTCGCGAGTCGGAGTCGCGAGCCGAAGTCGGGCGAAAGGTGATGGATCGGGAGCTTTCTCATGGCGACGATCTGCTCGAAGACGTCGGTTGGCCTTGTCCGGAGGATGTCGGGGCGCAGCCGTGAGAGGTGGACGACCGCGCGTCCGGCGCACTTGCCCGTCTGGCCGGCTTTCCCGCAGGTCGCCCGGCCGAGGTTGCATCCGCCGGTCCAGGCGGCGACACTTGCAGGCTTCGGCATGGTCGGCCGTGCCTCGCGGCAGGGCTCCGCCCGGCCGCCCCGGCGGTGGCGCAATGGCGGCCGATCCACGTCGCCGCGGACCAACACGACGCGGGTGACCACCCCGGCCTGTCCGTGCGCGCGCCGCCGAGCGCGCTCCACCCGCGTCCCTTTCCAGGGTTCAGAAACCTGCGATGGAGGCAGAGATGAATGTCCAGCCGACCCCCCGCATTCTCATGACGTGCGCCCTTGCGGGCACGCTCGCCGCCGGTCTGGGCGCGGATGCCGCCGGAGCCGACGACCTCCGCTACACGCCCCACTCGGTCGAAACCCCTGACGGCGTCACGCTGGCGGTGCAGGAGTGGGGCGACGCGGATGCGCCGGCGATCCTCTTCGTCCACGGTTTCGCTGCCTCGCACCTCGCCTGGCGCAAGCAGGTCGAGGATCCGGATCTGGCGGAGTCCTTCCGCCTGGTCACGCTCGATACCCGCGGCAGCGGCCTGTCGGAAAAGCCGACCGGATCCGGCGCCTACGACGGCGCGCGCCACGCCGACGACATCGCCGCGGTGATCGACGCGTTGGCCCTCGAGCGGCCGGTGCTGGTCGCCTGGTCGTCGGGCGGCCTGGCTCTCGGCGACTACGTCTCCCGCCACGGCGACGAGGCGCTCGGCGGGCTGGTGTTCACCGGCGGCGTCTTCGTCCGCGACCCCGACCTCTATGGCCCCGCCACGGCCGAGCTGCCGGCGATGGCGTCGTCAGACCTCGCGACCAGCGTCGCTGCCACCATCCGTTTCGTGGCCGCCCAGTTCGAACGCGATCCGGGCGGCGAGGCGGATCGCGAGTTGCTCGCGACCATGATGATGACGCCACCGGAGGTGCGGCGTGCGCTGCTGGAGCGGTCGGTCGCCGGGGCGGACGCCTGGCTCGATGTGAGCGTTCCGGTGCTCATCATCCAGGGCGAGGAGGACCAGGTGATGCGCCCCGCAATGGCCGAGGAGGGCCGCCGGCTCCTCCCCCACGCCACGCTCTCGATGCGGGAGGGCATCGGCCACGCGCTCTTCCTCGAGGATGCCGAGACGTTCAACCGCGAGCTGGCGGCGTTCGTCCGCGACGTGAACGGGTGACGGGTCGCGCTTGTCGGGGCACGGTGCGCGAGCATCCGGCGACGCGATCTACTGCCCGCGGCGAGGGCGCAGGACGGCGGCGGCGATCCGCGGGCGGAACAGGGCCGCCGGCGGCTCGAGGAAGCCGATCACGCGGTAGAATTGCTCGGTGACGGCGGCGTCGGCGTGGGTCGCGCGGCCGACGCGGGACATGTACCACTGCAGCGCCCGCAGCGCCGCGGTGCGCCGGCCGGCAAGTTCGGGGAAACGGTAGTCCTCGATCGCGACGCCCTGCCAGGCGACATCGACGATCCGCGCAGCGGCGCGATACCAGTCCCGGGTGAACGCCGGGTCCACCCGCCCCCGGCGGCGCGCCTCGGCGAGTGCGTGCCCCAGTGCCTTAGCCTCGAGCGCGGCGACGGTCATGCCTTGTCCGTAGACCGGGTTGAAGCTGCAGATCGCATCACCGGTCGCGATCAGGCCGGACGGCAGTGCGCTCAACCGCTCGTAGCGCCGTCTCCGGCTTGCCGGGAAGCGGAATTGGACGATCTTCGACGCCGGCGCGAGGCCGCGGATCGCCTCGTGCAGGTCGGGCACCGGCAGCGAGCGGGCGAAGGATCTGAAGTCCTCGAGGTCAAAGGGCGAGGGTTCGTCGAAGAAGCTCGCCAGCGTCACCAGCCAGCGGTCGCCCTCCACCGCGAGGCAAAAGCCGGCGCGCCGCGCGGCTGGTCCGTTCACGATCAGCGCCCGCCATCCCGGGTCCTGCCCGCCCCGGTCGAACTGGCAGGAGGAATAGCTGAGCCTGGCCGGGATCGTCGCGGCCTCGGGCGGCGTGTAGCCGAGCTGCTCGAGCCGGCGCGACATCGAGCTGCCCCGCCCCGACGCATCCACCAAGAGGTCGGCGTCGATCGTCTCCGGTCCCTGTGGCCCGGTGATCTGCGCGCCGGTCAGGGCGTCCGCCTGCGTCGCCGGGCCCGCGAGACGGACCCCGTCGCGAAGATCGACATTGCTCAGGCCACGGACCCGCGCGGCCACATGTGTTTCGATGAGCGGCCGGCTCGCCGCCACCAACTCCAGGTCGGACAGGTGTCGCGTGCGCCATCCGTCGCCGTAGTGCCATGCAATGTCGCGTCCGCCATTGATCCTGAAGGCGCCTGCCGAGACGAGATCGCGGGTCAGGCCGGGGAAGTTTTCCTCGAGCAGGGCGATGCCGCGCGCCAGCAGGACGTGGACATGCCGGCCCTGCGGGATGCCATTGCGCGGCTCCGCTCGTTCCGGCAACTGGTCCCGCTCGATCAGCGTGACGCGGTCGAAATGGTCCGATAGGACGCGCGCCGCCAGGAGGCCGGCCATGCCGGCACCTGCGACGACCGCATGCTGGAACCTCGATTCTGCTATGGTGCCGATTCCTCTGGACGTACCTCGAGACAGCAAAGCACAGATGCGCCAGGTACGGTAGGCCCGCCTGGAACGGGTTGCCGGGAAGGTAACTGTGCTGCCGCCCGACGCCCCGGCGCAGAGCGCCATGCTGCCGGTCGTGTCGTGCGATGCAGCCGTTCCCGAGCTGCGGGCGCTCGGCAGCAGTAGCCGCTGCGCCCACGGCTCCCGATCGAGCCGCCGGCTCGATGGTCTGGTTCGTGTCGGCCGAGGACAGCAGGAATGCCCAGCAAGGCGAATGCCGTCACAGGACGCTCATCCGACAGCGGATTCTGCCTCTGATAGAGGCATGGCTCGCCGAGCCCGCTCGGTCTCCTCGTTCCGTGGCGTGCGATCGCAGCCTCTCACCGCGATGGCTCAGCGCGTGGCTGATGGGGATCGGCTGCTCCGAGTGGGTTGCCGCGCGACGTATCGAGAAATGCACCCGGCTCCTGCGTGACCAGGCCGCACAGGATCAGACAGTCACCCAGATCGCGTTCGCCTGCGGCGTTTGCGACCTGTCCACTCTCCATCGACAATTCTGCTGTCGCGTCGGCACTTCCCCGCAGGCTATTCGCTGAACGCCAACAAGCCGGAGAACATCGGACCCCAGTCCCCTGTCCCTCCGCCACGATACTAATGATTTCAAGGTCTTGACGGCGCTGTTTCGAGCTTCAAAACATCCAGCCTATCATCCGGCCGGGTGGTTGAGTCCGACGAAAATGGCCGCACCGGAAGGCACCCGCTCTTTTCGCCGCTACGGCGTCCGGTGCCCGCTTGGCTTTTCTGTCCGCTCCCGCACTTCGTACCCCGAGCGCTCCAGGTGCTCGACGATCCGCTCGGCCGCCACGATGGCAGGGTCGGGCTCGGTATCGAGTGGTGGATGCTTCTCGGCGGCAAGTCGGCGTAGCAGCGTCCTCTGCCGCCGCAGCGCATGGGCGACGGCAGCGATAAGGTCTTGGCGTTCGGTCCACTGGCTCATGGCCGGATGACAGGTGGGAACAAAAAGAGAACAAGTCCGCGCGATTGCCCTGAGCGGCGTTCGGCCGCAAGGTGCCACGATGGTTCGCTTCATTGCAAGATCGGGCCGGGCAGATCGTCGCCGACCGGCCGTCTGCGGCGCGCGCCTTGCCCTTTCCCGGGTACTGTAACCCACGCTCAGCGACGTCAAGCGTCGCAGCCTCCGCATCGCCACCCTGGGCCACGCGAAGCGCGTCGAGGCTGGCGGTCATCTCGTCGGCATCGAGAAATCACTGACCCACTACCCATGGGTTCAGAAGCCGACGAACACGCGTGAAAGCGGGCAAGCCGTCTCGGATGAGATAGTCGAGCGGTGTCGAGCCCGCGAACGGCGGATCGGTGTTCGGCAGCCGCACCCACTGGTTGGCGGGCGGGGCAGCCAGAATGATATTCAGGGTCTTGAAGATGCCCGCGAGGCAGTTGATCCGCTCGAGCTGATCTTCGTTCAGGCTGGTTGCCTCTTCGGTTCTCAGCACGTCGAGGGTGATGCTCGACACGCCGAGCAGCTTGCAGGCATCGTCATCGGAAAGACGCCAGCACACCATGATGTCGAGGAACGCCTGTGGCGCATCCGCGCTCAGCCGATCACGCACAGCCTGGTCTTGGTGATCGATCGGGATCGCACCGGAGCGTGGGTCGCTGCGTGCTGTCGACATCGTGCATCTCCGTTGCCGGTCGAATTATACCCGAAACGGCTTGATGAGGGGTTAACGCACCTACGATCGGCCCGCGCGTGATCCGCCTGCGGCTTTTCGTTGCGCCGCGGCTGGGACCACCTATGGTTGCGTGTGTGGAGGCTGCGATCGATGTTCCGGTGGTGCTTTTTCTTGTTCGTCGCGCTGCTGGCCATGTCGCCGGCATCGGCCCACGCGGACTGTGTCGACATCAACGCCGACCCGCAACGCCGACCCGCCAGAGGGCCTAGCCGCTATCGTGCACATGAACGACGAGCGCGCTGTGCAATTGATTTCAGGCCGGCCATGGCCCAGCGTTCGGTCGCTCACCGGTATCAACGGCATCGGCCGCGGCCGCATTCGCGAGATCCTCGAGCAGGACCTGGCCTCCTTCGGGGTGCGGGCACCTCGCGGCGAGCGCGAGACCATCGAAGGCGTGGCCACGGTGCTCGACGCCGACACGTTTGGCGGCTCGAGAAGGTAGACAGCGATTCATACCGCGAGATAACGGCGGAAGCCCGACTTCTCACCGCCGCAGTCGGGGCAACGCCAGCGGGCGTCGAGCGCCGCGAAGCTCGCTGCTGTAGCGTCCTGCCCTTCGTCGTAGATGTAGTAGCAGCCACGGCAGATGTGGCGCTGTCGGCCATCGTCGGCGGGCGGCAGCGGAGCGGCGGGGCGCGCAACCTCGGCCCCCGGCGCGAGTTTCGGGGCCGCCACGGGATCGCCCACCACCACCTTGCCTCCTCGACGAACCACCAGATAGACCCCGAGGTCTTTGTGGCGGAAGTTGGCGCGCAGCCGCGCGGGAATGTCCATGTCGCGCTGACCGGTGGCCGGATTGACGTTGGTCGCGCCGTAGCGGCCGTTGCGGCGGTCCACCCGGAACTCGGCGTCGCCCAGCCGGATGTCGCTGCCGATCCAGTCGAATTCCTCCCAAGGCGCGAACCCGTCGACGTAGAAGTTCGCACGGAACCGCAGCGGATCGATCACGACGCCCCAGTCCTGCTCCAGGCTGCGCAGCGTCGCGAGATTGATCAGCGACAGCACGTTGTCGGGCTTGTCCATGAAATGCCCGCTTCGGCTGTGAACCAGCTTTGGCAGGCCTTTGATGGACGGCGCCAACCGGGCGACAAAGCGCTCGATGCTCTCGCGGCCCGCGTCGGTGGCCAGGTCGGCGACCAGCGCCTCGGACCCGTTCTCGGTCACGGTCAGGGTCATCGTCTCGGGATCGACGTCGGTGCGCACCGAAGCGAGGGTCTCCTCGAGCATCAGCATCACGAACAGGCCCTTCTTCGCCCATTTCGGTTCACGCGGGTCGACTCCGGCGCCCGGGCGGGCCAGCGCGAACACGCGGTCGAAAGGGAACGGCTTGTCGGGCTCCAGCATGACGCCCGAGACGGGCTGCGGGCTGAGCCCTTTGACCGGATATCGGTAGATGCCCCGCACGATCTGCATCGGACCACTTCCTTGCCTGATATCGATTGCACCCGAGACTGCCTCGCAGGGGCGGGGGGAGCGTAGAGCCGCTTTCCGCAAGATTTTGGGTGCCGGTCGGTCGTGCCGGAGGAAGGGCGTCGGGCCGTCGACGAGAAGGTCGCCGAGGAAGTCGGGCTTTGCGTCGAGCGCGTCGTCGATCAGGTCCGACAGCCGGGCGATGCCCTGCTCGATCTGGACGGGCGTCAGCGCGGCGAAGCCGAGAATAATGGCGCGCTCGGCGAGGCTACTGTCCGCGGTGTCGAGCACGCCGCCGGTGACGAAGCTGCGCAGGCCGATCCGGGCGCGGCGGGCCATCGCCTCGAGCTGGCGCGCGTGCGGCACGCCCGGCGGCAACTGCCACAGAATGTGCAGTCCCGCAGCCTCGCCCGTGAACTCGACGTCGCCGAAATGGCGGCGCAGGGCATGGATCAGCATGTCGCGGTTCTGCCGGTACTGGGTGCGACAACGCTGGACATGAACTGCAAAGCTCCCCGAGCGGATGAACTCCGCCAGCACCGCCTGCTCCAGCCAGGCCGACCCGTTGTCGAGCAGCGCCTTGGCGTCGCGCACCGGCTCGATCAGCGGCGGCGGCACGACCATGTAGCCCAGCCGCAGCCCGGCCCCGAGCGACCTCGAGAAGGTGCCGACGTGGATCGTGCAATCGGGTGCCGTCGCCGCCACCGCTGGCAGCGGCGAGCCGTCGTAGCGAGAGTCGCCACCGTAGTCGTTTTCGAGGATGTAGCAGCCGGCAGCCCGCGCCCAGTCGACCAGCGCGGCGCGGCGCGTGGGCGAGAGCGTCGCGCCGATCGGATACTGGTGCGACGGCGTGACGTGAATCAGTGCTGCCGGCTCGCGCGGCAGCGCCTCGGTAACCAGTCCTGCGTGGTCGACCGGCACATGGGTCATGCGCGCTCCTGTGTCGGCGAAGGCATGGACTGCGCCCTGGTAGCACGGCGTCTCGATCACCGCCTGCCGGTCGGGGCCGAGGAAGAGCCGCGCCGCCAGGTTGAGGCCTTCCTGGATGCCGCAAGTCACCACGATCTGGCTGGGGTCGGCGACGATTCCGCTGGACAGGGCGAGATGGGTGGCGATGGCCGCGCGCAGCGCGGACAGGCCGCCGGGATCGGAGTAGCCGACAAGACCCTGAAGGCTGCCGCCCGACAGCGTGGCGTTGACCAGTCGGCGCCACGTCTTGAGCGGGAACAGGGTCGGCGAAGCGCGGCCCGGCGAGAAGTCGAAGGCCAGCCGGGTGCCGGCGGGGCTGGCGGCCTGCTGCGCTCGGGGCGCCACAAAGGGCGGCGGCATCAGCCCGGCGGCAGGGGGCGGTGTCTCTGGCGGCGAGGGCGCCGTCGGTCGCTCGAGGGCAGCGCTGGCGAAGAATCCCGACGCCGGTCGCGCTTCGACACAGCCTTCGCTTTCCAGGATCTCGTAGGCCCGAACCACAGTGTTGCGCGAGACCTCGAGCTGGTCGGCGAGGCGTCGCGAGGACGGCAGCTTCGCGCCGACGGGAATGCGCAGGGTCCTGATCCCCGCACGAAGCTGGCCGGCGATCTGTGCGACGAGCCCCTCGGAGCTGGCGCGGTCGAGCAGGACGGGTATCTGCATGGCTGATGCTCGGTGGTTGCGGTCAGAGGCGCCGACAGGCGCCAGCAAAGTCGCGTCTCCGGTTGTTTGCAACCGTCGTGAACTGGCGAGAGGTCCAGTTCCGCGATGAACTGGACTACCCTTGTCAGCGCCGACTGGACCAGTCCCGAGGCCCCGAATCCATATCTGCCCGTACAGTGGGCACAGACGAGCAAGATCGTTTGTTCTTTCAGCAGGACTCTTCGGCGCAAGGTGAATTTCTAGGCGTCGGCTCCCGGTGCGCTGGACCAACGACAAACTCATGCGGTGGGACTCGGCCTGTCTGCTTCGAGGCGGCAGCATTTCCCGATCGAATACCTCGACCGCTCGGCACAGGCCCGCTCCAGCATCGACCATTCATGAGGAAAACGACATGACCATCACACGCCGCGAACTGGGCAGGGGGGCGGCAGCGCTCGGCCTGATGAGCCTCGGCGCGCGCAGCGCCTCGGCGCAGGCCGAACCGATCAGGATCGGGGTGCTGCATTCGCTCTCGGGCACCATGGCAATCTCGGAATCCGTGCTGAAGGACGTAATCGTCTGGCAAGTCGAGGAGATCGACAAGAAGGGCGGGCTGCTCGGCAGGCCGGTCGAGGCCATCGTCGTCGACCCGGCCTCGGATTGGCCGCTCTTCGCACAGAAGGCGCGCGAACTGATCTCGCTCCAGAAAGTCTCCGCCGTGTTCGGATGCTGGACATCGGTCAGCCGAAAGGCAGTGCTGCCGGTCTTCGAGGAGCTGAACGCGCTGCTCTTCTACCCGCTGGAGTACGAGGGCGAGGAGCAGTCGGCAAACGTCTTCTACGGCTCGTCGGTGCCCGACAACAAAGCCATCCCGGTGATCGACTACCTGATGAGCGAGGACGGCGGCGGCATCCAGCGCTTCGTGCTGGAAGGCACCGATTACGTCTATCCCCGCACCTCGAACATGATTATCCGCGCCTACCTGAAGCACAAGGGCGTGGCCGACGATGACATCCTCGAGAACTACACGCCCTTCGCCTTCAACGACTGGACCACGGCAGTCAAAAACATCAAGGCTTTTGGCGGCGCTGGCAAGCCGACAGCGGTGGTCTCGACGGTAAACGGCGACGCCAACGTGCCATTCTACAGGGAGCTCGCCAACCAAGGCGTGAGAGCGGTCGACATCCCGGTCGTCGCGTTCTCGATCGGCGAGGTGGAACTGGGTGGCCTCGACACCTCGCAGCTCGTCGGCCACCTCGCCGCCTGGAGCTACTTCCAGTCGATCGACACACCCGAGAACGCGGCCTTCATCGCGGCGTGGCGCAGCTACGTCGGCAACCCCATGGCGGTCACCTTCGACCCGATCGAATCTGCCTATAACCACATCCGAATGTGGGCGCAGGCGGTGGAGAAGGCAGGTAGCCCGGACGTCGATGCGGTGCGGGCAGCAATGATCGGGCAGTCCGTCGTCTCGCCCGGCGGCAACGTCGTCACGATGAACGCGAACCACCATGTGACCAAGCCGCTGCTGATCGGCGAGGTCGACGCCGACGGGCAGTTCGACATCGTTTTCCGCACTGACCCGATCCAGCCCGAGCCGTGGAGCCCCTACCTCGAGCACAACGCCAACCGTGGCTGAGAAAGGAAAGTGATAGGGGTCCGTCCGCATTGCGCAGGCCGCGCCCGCAGTCTGCGCCGACCGTCAGGCAATGCCCTCGCCGTGCAGGTGCAAATCCCGGCCCCGTAGCGTCCCGAGGAAGTGCCCACCAGGGCGCGGCATCTCGGCGCGGGATACCTCCCGCAGCGACGCCCACCGGGCCGAGCCGCTGCATGGCCACCACGTTGAAGCGCGGGGCCGGGGCACGATCGCCGATGCGGATCACCTCGATCTCGACGCCTAAGAAGTCGTAGCCGTCGATCGTGCTGCGGTTCGACCAGTCGATGGCGGCGCGGTGCTCCTCACGGAAGCGGGTCGCGACCCCGACGCCGCTCGCCTCGGTGCTGCCGATCCCGGAGAGGTAGGTCAGCACTGGCCCGAGATGACGGTGATCGGTCGGGTTCCAAGTGGTTCTCGACGAGAACCTGAACGCTACCCTCGTACACGGCGACAATGTCTGCCGAGAAATCACCCACAGGTGGAGTGGGCCCCTCGGGCCGGACAGTTGGAGCGGAATGAATTGACCGGGTGCGCCGGGCTTCCGAAGGATGGAAGCCGTGGCAAGACACCGATCCCACAGCGTCGAGTTCAAGCGGCAGGTCGCGCGGGAGTTTCTGGCCGGCGAGACCCTGCACGGTCTCGCGAAGCGTCACGACATTACGATGCGCCGAAGCGCGCCGCCGATGACACCGCGCTGGTCGAGGCGATGCACGCCATCAAGGACGATTTCGAGGCTTACGGCTGGCGCCATCTTTCTGGGCGCTACCGCGCTTCGCGCTACTCGAGCGCGAATGCAGGCGGCTCTCGGCCAGCAGGGCTGGGCTGTGAACCACAAGAAGCTGAAGCGGCTGATGCGCGAGCACGGTTTGAATGCCCGACGCCGGCGCCGCTTCGTCGCGACTACGGACAGCGACCACGACCAGCCGATCTTTCCGAACAGGACGAGGGACATGACCGTCGACGGGCCGGACCAGCTCTGGGTGGCCGACCTGACCTGTGTCGCCGTGACTTTCGGCTTCGTCTACGTTGCTCTCGTCATGGATGCCTGGTCGCGGCGGATCATCGGCTACGCCATGAACCGGCGGATCGATGCACGGCTGACGTTGGCGGCGCTCGACGCGGCAATCGCGCTGCGCCAGCCGTCGTGCGGTTGCGTCCGTCACCCGGACCGCGGGGCGCAATACGCCGCCGAGAAGTACCGCAACCGTCTGCAACAGGCCAAGCTCGTCGGCTCGATGGGACGGCGCGGCAATCCGTACGACAATGCGATGATGGAGAGCCTGAGGAAGACGCTGAAGGTCGAGGGCGTCTACCCGCTCGAGTTCGAGACCCCAGAGGACGTCGCAGCGCAGCTCCCGGCCTTCATCGAGAAAGACAACGCCCGGCGCCTCCACTCTTCGCTTGGCTACCTCAGCCCTGAACAGTACGAAAAGCAGCACGCCCGGCCACCGGTCAAAGACGCCGCCTGATCGCGTCCGGCCCGAGGGGCCCACTCCAGGCCATGAGGAAATTGTACCGTTGGTTTGGCGGATGTATACGGCTGCTGGAGGTGATTCTTGCGCATTACGGATTGCGAGGTACTCGTCGTCGGAAATCCGCCGCCGGGGTTCGGCGGCCGGTACTTCATCTTCGTCAAACTCGGCACCGACAATGGGCTCGTCGGCTGGGGTGAAGTTTATTGCGCCACCTTCGGTCCCCGTGTGGTGGCTCGGATGATCGAGGACGTGGTTGACCGCTTCCTCATCGGCGAGGAGGCCACGTCGATCGAAGCGGCTTGGCGCCGGGTCTATTCGGCGGGCTACGGCCAGCGGCCGGATATCACGCTTTGTGCAGTCCTGTCGGGGCTCGAGATCGCCATGTGGGACATCGTTGGCAAGGCCGCCGATCGGCCCGTCTGGGCGTTGCTCGGCGGACGGGTCCACGAGCGACTCAGGGCATACACCTATCTCTACCCGGGTCCTGACGAGGGGGATGATTTCTACCACGACGCCGAACGGTCGGCAGCGGCAGCGGCAGCGGCGGTGGCGGTCGACCAAGGCTTCACCGCCGTCAAGTTCGATCCCGCGGGCGACTATTCGGCCTTCGACCCGCGCCAGCCTGCGCAACTGTCGCTGGAGCGGACCGAGCGGTTCTGCCGGTTGATCCGGGATGCCGTCGGCAACCGGGCCGATCTCCTCCTCGGTACACACGGCCAATTTACGACGAGTGGTGCTATCCGCCTGGCGAGACGGCTCGAACCCTTCGATCCTCTGTGGCTCGAAGAACCGACCCCACCGGAGCTGCCGGAGGCGATGGCCGCGGTCGCCCGCGCCACATCGATCCCGATCGCCACGGGTGAACGGCTCTCGACCAAGTACGAGATCGGGCGTGTGTTGGCGCAGCAAGCCGCATCGATCATTCAGATCAATCTCGGGCGCTGTGGCGGCATCCTCGAAGGCAAAAAAATCGCCGCCCTGGCCGAGACGCACTATGCACAGATCGCCCCCCATCTCTATTGTGGTCCGATCGTAGGCGCCGCCAACATTCAACTCGCCACCTGCTCGCCCAATTTCCTGATCCTGGAGAGCATCCAGAACTGGGGCGGCTTTCATGCGGCAATCCTGAAGCGACCCATCGAGTTCGACGCGGGCTGGGTGATTCCGCCGACCGAGCCCGGCATCGGTGCCGAGGTCGACGAGGCCGTCGCCCGCGCCAACCCTTATGACGGCGAGCGATTGCACCTCGAAATGGCCGACCACCCGATCGAGGAGTTCGGCCCCTGATCGGCAAGGCTCAGCCGACCAGCCGCAGCCGTTTGTTGCCTTCGTACTCGATCACCGGGCAGCCGACGATGAGGCGAATGTCGTCGTAGTCGCGATCAGTCCAGCCACGGCCGGGCGGGCGGTCCTCCCACCCATAATACATGTATTCGCCAGGGGTACACGCTTCCCCGGCTCGTTCGGGCACTCGCTCTTTGCCCTCCGGAATGATCCCGTCCTGCGATTCTGGCCGGCAAGCCTCCAGGGTCGGACAGAGAACAGTCTCCAGGATGTTCCAGCCCCCGAGGTCGTGCCGCTCGACCCCATTGAGAATGACCGTATCGGTGTAATAGATATAGTGCTCACGCAATGGATCGTCCCACAGATGTGGCTGGGTCCGTGCCATGCGGACATTGAGCAGTCGATAACTCAACACCTCTCCTGGCGCACAACGTGGCATGGTAAAATCGTAGACAGTGCCGGCGTTGTCAGCGATTACCGTGAATTGCGAGCGACCGTCGTCATCGGGGGTCCGAGCCTTGACCTGGTCGAAGCAATAGGCGGAAATCCGGTTGTAGTCGCCGGCCTCGGGATCGAGCTGGGCAAGCTCGGGCTCCTGGTAGACCAGGGTCGGCAGAGCGAGCGCCGCTACTGCCCGGGCGCCGACGTCGACCGTATCGGGGATGCCGGGCAGGATCCTGACGAAGGTGAGGTCGACACGGGCCCGCGCTTCGACCGCAAAGCGGTCATCGGCGATCCATTCGCCGGCGACCTCGACGGTCGATGCCCAGTCGCTCTGGGCAAAGCGCGCCTTTACCGCTCGGTCGGCCCGCTCCAACCAGCGCGACGCGTCACCGTCGGGGCCGACGCCGGCGCCCCCGAGGGCTGCCGCATCGACCTGCGACTGGAGAAACTGGCGCGCCGAGGCGAGTTGCTGATAGTCGATCCCGAGTCCGACCACGCCGACCATGGGCACCGAGAGTAGCGCGAAAACGATCGCGATAGTGCCACGACGATCGGCAATCAATCGGGTCCAGACAGAAGCTTTCGCCGCCGGCGGATCACTACGGCCCTTCGTTCGTGTCGTCATGACGTCGTCTCCCATTGCACCCGGTCGTCGACACGCGGGTAAATGAAGTGGACTTCGCTGAAGCGCTGCAGGCCCGGTATGGTGAACGCCATCGGCGACACGTAGTCGAAACTGGTCTCGGCCATCACCAAGCCTTCGTCAGGTGCGCGCAGATGAGACGGCACTTCGACGGCCGCACCAGCCGGGTGCGCTTCGATACCCGAACCGACGCTCCAGGCGACCCGGGCGACGCCGTCCGCATCGACGACGAGGGCGCTCACGCGTTGGGTGAGCGTCATCGCATCGAAAGGTTCCAGCATCGCCCGCGAGGCCACCAGAATGTCGGCCACGGTGTTTGCATCGATCGTGCCGCTGTGCGAGGTGAGCTCGGCCATCGCTGCGGTCGAGAGACTGAGCTTGCGGCTGGCCATCAACGCCAGCGAGACTTCCGCCGTGGCGACGTAGAGGACCATCAGAACCGGGGCGACGAGCGCGAACTCCATGGCAGCAACGCCGCTCTGCGCCGTGACCAGAAAGCGGCGGAGCATTCGGAACATCAGCCGGCCTCCAGGCGAAAAGCGCTGGTCGCAACGAAGGCTAGCGTGCCGTCGCCCGCCGACAACGTACGACCGATCAGCGGGCTCAGCAGCGGCCAGCGATAAACCGCCCGGACAAGAACGATGGCAGGTTGGCTACTGCCCGCTTCGAGTTCGGTGAGTTCCACCTCGAGCGCGGTACCGCAGTCGCGGCCGAGAGCCGGCATAGCGGCGCAAATCTGCTCGGCCACCGCAACCTCGGTCGGCGCGCTGCCGGCCAAACTGGTGGCGCGCGCCGCCTCCGCAGTCGCCGTATCCAAAAGGCCAGACGCCAAGAAAACGAGGGCCAATTCCATGATGCCGACAACGAGGATGAAGAACGGCACGGCAACGAGGCCGAACTCGACCGTCGTTGCTGCCCGGCAATCCCGCAACAGCGCGATCGGTGATCGCACACGCCCGTCGCACGCGCGCATAGCAACGCCCTCGTGGTTGCAATCACCGGCATTATCGGCTCCTGGTCTGAAGATTCTCTTAACGCCGCACCGAAAAACGCGAGGAAAAAGTTGTCGAGTCGGTGAAGTCCTAAAGGTGCTGGAAATTCGGTTGGGGTGCTGCCCTGCTGGGAGGTGATCGGACCACCGTCGCCGGTTGCCGCCGGCGCCAGCCAGGAAGCACCCCATGACGAAGAGAGTAGCGGCGTCGATGCGCACCCGCGAGACCCTGACCGCGTTGATCGAAGGACGGCTGTCGTCGCCCGACGGGCGGTCGGAATTGGTGCGGCTCGCGACGCGTCTGATCTCGGAAGAGGCGCTGGAGGCCGAGACCCGGGACGCGCTCGGGCGGGACGACTACGAGCGCGGTGCGGAGGACGGCCGGGGCTACCGCAACGGCCATCGAACCGGGCGGCTGAAGACGGCGGAGGGGGCTGATCGAGTTCGCCGCGCCGCAGGTCGCCGGGCGGGACGAGCCGTTTCGCTCCGCGATCCGCGAGCACGCCAGGGGCCGGACCGAGGCGCTCGAGGACCTCGCTGTCGAGATGCCGGCACGCGGGCTGTCGGTGCGCGACACCGAGGACGCCTTCCGCGCCGATGACGGCCGGTTGCTGCTGTCGCGCACCGCCGTGTCCGAACTCGGCGAGCAGCTGTGGCGGGACTACCAGGAGTTCGCCACACGGGACCTCGGCGAGCACGAGATCGTCTATCTCTTCGTCGATGGCATCGCCGAGCGCATCCGCCCCGGTCAGCGGCGTGAGCCGGTGATGGCAGCCCGGGGCTTCACGGCGACCGGGGCGTGCGTGCTGCTACACCTGATGGCGGGGTCGAAGGAAGATGCCGAGACGGTGTCGGCGTTCTTCCAGGACATGCGCGCCCGCGGCCTCGGCGATCCCGTGCTGGTCGTCTCGGACGGCGCACCCGGCGTGATCAAGGCGATCGAGACCTGCTTCCCGCGTTCGGCCCGCCAGCGCTGCCTCGCACACCGGATGCGCAATCTCGCGGCGAAGGTGCCCGAGGACGTCCGGCCGGAGGTCAAGGCGCGCATCCAGGCAGCCTACCAGGCGCCGAGCCGGGCCATCGCGCGGGATCTGGCCAAGGGCGTGGTCGAGGACTTCGAGAAGGAGCTGCCGTCGGCCATGGCCTGCTTCGAGGATGACTTCGAGGCCGGTATCGCCCACCTGCGGATGCCCGTCACCCACCGCCGCGCGATCCGGACCACGAACCTCCTCGAGCGCCTGTTCGTCGAGGAGCGCCGGCGCCTGAAGATCATCCCCAACGCCTTCGGCGAGCGCCCGGTCCTAAAGCTGATGTTCGGCGCGATGACGCGTGCCGCCGAGCGCTGGCGCGCGATCCGCTTGACCGAGTTCGAGCGCCGCCAGATCGACGCCGTCCGCAAGCAGCTCGCCGACGAGTACAAATCAGCTGACACCACCTCATCCGCCACTCAGAGGGCTCATCCCGTCACTCGATTTTCCAGCAGTGCACGGACTTGACCTGTCGAGTCAGTGGCGACAGCTGCGCGAATTCGCCGAGTTCGGCACTCTCGGCCGCCTGGATTCGGGTCGGGGCGAAGCCGTCGCGTTCGAACTGGACGGTTTGCCGCTACGCAACATTCCGACCCGCGTGCATGCCGATAGAGAGCGATGCTCGCTTTGCGAGGACCAAAGTTCAGGCATCCGCGAGGTTTGCAGCGCAACGATCACGCTCGAGTGCGCCGTTTCGTATGCTGCAGCCACCAAGCCGGAGATACGGCTCGCGGTGATCAGGCGGGACGCGTACAGCCACGCAGGCGAAATGCCCGACCGATACCAGCGTATGATCGAGAGCCGAGTGTCGGCAGCCGGCGTCCCGGGAGCCGACACCTGTGATCGCAGGCTCTTCTCGCCTTCGCTACGAACGAGGGCCCGACGCCGGGTGAGCCACAAGTTGTCGATCGGTAATCGTCGAATCTAGCGCTTCACCGACTTGAGCGCACTCAGGGGTCCGTGCGGGTGCTTTTCGTGCGGATAGGGCGGGTGGTGGTGGTGCTCGTCGTGGTGATGGTGATGGTGACCATGATGGTGATGATGCGCGTGATCGTTGCCGTGGACGAGGCGGCAAGCACCGGTGCAGAAGGTGCCGCACAAGTTGCAATCCTCGACCGAGGAGCCCGGGGCCGAGGCACCCTTGCCTTCGACGTGGTGATGGTGGCTTTCCTGCGGCGTGCCGACCTCGTGCTCGAAGCCGAGGACTTGCGCGCGGTACTTGCACAGGGAGCAGTTCATCAGGTTCGAGCCCGTCAGGATCTCGCGCACCCGGTCGGCGAAGGTCTCGATGACGAGCGGATGGTCGTTGAGATACGGCGCCTCGATGAACTGGATCTCGGGATGGCGGGCCGCGACCTCTCGGGTAAAGCCGTAGATCCGATCGATCAGGATACCGGTGAAAAGAAAATAGGGGAAGACCACGACGCGGCGGTAGCCGAGCCTGGCCACGTGCTCGAGGCAAGGCTCGACCAGCGGGAAGGTGACGCCGGAGTAGCCGGTCTCGCACCAGCCGAAGCCCATGCCTTCCCAGAGCATGCGGGCAATCTTGGCGACATTCGAGTTGGCATCGGGGTCGGATGCCCCGCGGCCGACGACGACCAGACAGATCTCGTGATTGGGCAGCACACCGTGCTCGAGGTTGGCGCGGTCGAGAGCCTCTCGAATACGCTCGCCTGCCGCCCTGATCATTTTGGCGTCTACAGCGAGCTCACGACCGTAATCGATACGGATGCCGTGCTTGGCCTGGTAGGTATTGAGGACCGACGGTATGTCGTTCTTGGCATGCCCGGCGGCGAACAGCATGCCGGGCACGGCGAGGATACGGGTGCAGCCTTGCTCTTTGAGCACGTCCAGACCGTCGCGGATCACCGGATTGGCGAACTCGAGATAGCCGTAGGCGACGGGCCAGTCGCGAAAGTGGGACTTCAAGGCTTCGGCCGCGCGCGCGAATTCTTCCACTGCGGCTTTCGACCGCGAGCCGTGGCCGCAGACCATGACCCCGATTCGCTCGTTCATACGCCCCTCCGCTCGTGCATTCGATCGGCTGCGGCATAGCGCTTGCAGGCGTCGACGCAAAGGGCCGGCGCTTGCGAGCGAGCTTATGGTCGCAGGCGAAACGAGGCGGCGAAATCCGGCGCTCATCGACCGACCGCACGGGCCAGGGCCCGATGAGCGGTCCGGCACATCGAGTGTATCTGCCGACTAGCTTCCGCCCGTCTCGAGAATCTGCCAACTTCCTTCGCTCGGTTGACCGACCTTGCTCCACCGTGTTGAAGACCGCTTCATGAGAGACGGCGGGCCAGGCCCCAGACGCCACGCGCCGGCGACCAAGCGCAATCGAAACGCGATCCTCGAGGTGCTCCGCGAGGTGTTGCCGACCGCAGGCTTCGTTCTGGAGATCGGCAGTGGCACGGGCGAGCACGCGGCCTTTATGACACCGAGCCTGCCCGAAGGCATCGTTTGGCAGCCGTCGGATGTGGACGACACGGCATTGCCGGGCATCGACGCGCACGCCGCTCTGGCCCGAACCGATCGAATCGCTGCTGCGATTCGTCTCGATGCTGCGGCACCCGTTTGGCCGATAGCCCGGGCGGACGCGGTGTTCGCTGCCAATCTCGTGCATATCGCTCCTTTTCGGGTGGCCAAAGGCCTTTTCGCCGGGGCCTTGCGCATTCTTTCGCAACACGGTCCGCTCGTGCTCTATGGCCCCTTCAAGCGGCACGGTGACCATACGGCCCCGTCCAACGCAGCGTTCGACCGGCAGTTGCGCGGGCAAGATCGTGCATGGGGCATCCGCTGCCTCGATACCGAGCTCCAGCCCCTGGCCGCAAAAGCCGACCTCGCCCTCGATCTCGTGGTGCCGATGCCGGCGAACAATCTGACCGTCATCTGGCGCCGAGTTCCGCCGGCAGGCGGTCGAATGCGTCGATGAACTCGGCAGCAGGCACGAGGTCGGCGTATTTCTGGCTGTTGTCGAAGAGGTTGGCCTCGTGCGGACCGAGTGCTCGATCACCGACACAGTCGGCAAGCACGATCGGGCGGAAGTTCCAGCTCATGGCGTCGACCACCGAAGCTCTGCCACAGCCGCTCGTGGTGCAGCCGGTCACGATGACGAATCGATTCGCCGTTGACCGAGCCAGGAGGCGAGATCCGTGCCGAAAAACGCGGAGGCCCGGGTCTTGCGGACAATGCGCTCGCCGGGCAGCGGGGCGAGGTCGCTGACAATCTGACTTGCGGCGGCTATGTCGGTAAGCTCGCGCAGCCTCGGCACCTTCTAGCACCACCGGCTCGCATTCGAGCTGTCCCCGGCATAGACGATTCGGGTGAAGACAATGGGCAGGCGATGGCTTCGGCAAGCTTCGAGCACCGGCCCTGTCGTCAAAATGGGATCGCGGACATTACCGACGCCCACCATTGTGGGATCGGGAAAGCCGTTGCTGAAATCGACCAAGAGCAGCGCCGGTGAACGACCGAGACTGAGCTTCTGGCCGAATCACTGCTCGACGTAGCTGTTGTCTGTCATGGCCCTGTCCAACCGCTGATGTCCGCTCTACCGCCGCCCCGACAGCCGCGTCTCGATGCCGCCGGCGACGTGTTCTTCGCCGCAGCGGACCGCCTGCCCGTGCATCGTTCAGCAATCGCACCATGGCTGCGACCTTCCGCCGCAGCCGCTCGCTGTGAATCGGCAAGCCTCGGCTCAGAGATGCGCCGCGAGGTAGTCGAGGATCCGGTCCGCTGCCTCTTCAGCGGAAAGGGTCGTCGTGTCGACCGTGACCTCGGCGTGCTCCGGCGGCTCGTAGGGGCTGTCGATGCCGGTGAAGTTCTTGATCGCCCCTGCCCGCGCCTTCTTGTAGAGGCCCTTGACGTCACGGTCCTCGGCGACGTCCAGCGGTGTGTCGATATAGACCTCGATGAACTCGCCGGGCTCCAGGAGGTCGCGGACCATCCGTCGCTCGTCGCGGAAAGGCGAGATGAAGGAAGCCATGACGATGAGGCCTGCATCGACCATCAGCTTGGCGACCTCACCTACCCTCCGAATGTTCTCGACCCGGTCGGCATCGGTGAAACCCAGGTCCTTGTTCAGCCCGTGGCGGACATTGTCGCCGTCGAGCAGATAGGTGTGGGCGCCTTGCGCTACGAGCTTCGTCTCGAGGATGTTGGCGATCGTCGACTTGCCGGCACCGGAAAGGCCCGTGAACCAGAGGAGACACGGTTTTTGCGCCTTTTGCGCGGCGCGCCGTTCCTTGTCGATGTCGACATGCTGGTGGTGGATATTGCTCGCGCGACGCAGGCCGAACTCGACCATGCCGGCAGCGACGGTCTGATTGGTCGTCCGATCGATCAGGATGAAGGCGCCGAGGTCGCGACTTTCGGCATAGGGGCGAAAGGCGATCGGATGACCCAGATGGATGTTGCAGAACGCGATCTCGTTGAGATCCAGGGTACGGCCGGGTCGCTCTTCGCGCGTGTTGACATCGATCTTGTGCTTGATGCCGGTGATCGAGGCCGTGACTTGCTCCGTGCCGAGCTTCAGAATGTAGCGACGGCCGGGCAGCATCGCCTCGTCGCTCATCCAAAAGAGGTGGGCTGCGAACTGATCGGCCACCTCGGGCCGGGCCTTGGGATCGACCAGCACGTCACCGCGGGCGATATCGACCTCCTGGTCCAGCACGATGGTCACTGCATCACCCGCGGCGGCTCGCGCGAGATCACCATCGGCGGTGACGATGCGTTCGACCGTGGCGGGTCTGCCGGATTTCGCCACCACCACGGCATCGCCGGGTGCCACGGCCCCGGTGACGATGGTGCCGGCAAAACCGCGGAAATCCATGTGCGGACGATTGACCCACTGCACCGGCATGGCGAACGGAGCATCGTCCCGGACGACCGAGACATCGACCGATTCGAGATGGTCGATCAGCACCGGCCCCCGATACCAGGGCATGTTCGGGCTCGCGATCGTGACGTTGTCGCCCTCGAGGGCGGAAAGCGGGATCGCCGTTACCTCACCGAAGCCGAGATTGGTGGTCTTGGTGCGATAGAGGTCGAGGATTTCTTCGAACCGAGCCTCGCTCCAATCGACGAGGTCCATCTTGTTGACGGCCAGCACGACATGGCGGATGCCCAGGAGATGGACGAGATAACTGTGCCTGAGCGTCTGGGTGAGAACCCCCTTCCGAGCGTCGATCAGGATGACCGCGAGCTCACAATTGGACGCACCCGTGGCCATGTTGCGCGAGTATTGTTCGTGTCCGGGCGTGTCGGCGACGATGAACGAGCGCTTGGCGGTCGAGAAGAAGCGGTAGGCGACATCGATCGTGATGCCCTGCTGCCGTTCCGCTTCCAGCCCGTCGACCAAGAGCGCGAAGTCGATGCGCTCGCCGACCGTGCCGTGCTTTTTCGAGTCGGCCTCGAGCGATTTCAGCTGATCTTCCATGATCAGCCTGGAATCGTAGAGGAGCCGGCCGATCAGGGTCGACTTGCCGTCGTCGACCGAACCGCAGGTCAAAAAGCGCAACAGGCCTTTTTGGGCCTCCTCGGCGCGCGTCGCAATCGCCAGCGCCTCGGCTTGCCGGCTGTCCAGCCCGACCTCGTCCATCAGAAATAGCCCTCGCGCTTCTTCTTCTCCATCGACGCCGCCTCGTCGGAGTCGACCAGCCGGCCCTGCCTTTCGGAGGTCCGCGCGCCCAGCATTTCGGCAATCACTTGCTCGACCGTGTCAGCGGACGATTCGATGGCGCCCGAGAGCGGCCAGTCGCCGAGTGTTCTGAAGCGCACCAGACGCTCGGTCGCAACCTCCCCCGGCTGGAACTCCATGCGGTCGTCGTCGACCATGATCAAGGTGCCACCGCGGTCGACCATCGGTCGGTGCTTCGCGAAGTAGAGCGGGACCACCGGAATCTCCTCCAGCCGGATATATTCCCAGATATCGAACTCGGTCCAGTTGGAGAGGGGAAAGACCCGGATCGTCTCGCCGCGCGATGTCCGGCTGTTGTAGAGCCGCCAGAGTTCCGGGCGCTGGTTTCTCGGATCCCAGCCGTGCCCCACCGAGCGGACCGAGAACACGCGCTCTTTCGCGCGTGACTTCTCCTCGTCCCGCCGACCACCTCCGAACGCCGCATCGAAGCCGTTGGCGTCCATCCCGGCCTTCAGCGCGTCGATGAGCATCGTGCGCGCCCATTCGCGACTGTCGGTGTTGAACGGTGTCCGCCCCTCGGTCATCGCCGTCTCGTTCGAGCTCACGATGAGCCGGAGCCCCAAGGCCTCGGTCAAGACGTCGCGGTGGACGATCATGTCCCTGAAATCCCAGCCCGTGGCGATATGCATCAGCGGGAAGGGCGGCTTCGACGGATAGAACGCCTTCATTGCCAGATGCAGCATCACCGAGCTGTCCTTGCCGATCGAGTAGAGCAGGACAGGATTGGCCATCTCCGCTGCGACCTCGCGCATGATGAAGATCGATTCCGCCTCCAATGCCTTCAGATGCTCGGAGATGGCTTGCGGGCGGGCTACCGGTCTTTGCTCGGCGAAGCGCTCGGCATAGCGGAGAATATCGGGGCGCGGGCTGTCGCTGTGGGCAAAGGTCATGAGCAGTGGTCGGCCATAAATAGGATAAAGTGTACGCCCTACCCTTTCGGGTCAGGCCTGACGGATGCCGGCTTCTCGAGCTCCGCCAGCCGAAGGCGAATGCCACTCCCATCGAGCACGATGCAAACGGAAAACGACAAAGCTGCGGCGACAGGAATGACGCAGCGCAACATAATGCGCCCATCACTTCCGCTGCAAGTCGAGCGACAATGGCGCCCGACAATGCCGAAGATTGCCCTAACGATCGCGTGACCACGGGCTCAAAGGCGTTCGCCCCCGGGCAGACGCATGAAGCGGACCGGCAGGAGCGGCAGCGTGGCGAAGCTGTCGTCGGCGTCACGCGACACCAGTGTCAGCACCTGACCATGATCGGCGTGGCCGATCGGTGCCACCAGCCTGCCGCCCGGTGCCAGCTGGCGATAGAGCATCGGTGGGACACGATCGATGGCGAGCCTGACGATGATCGCGTCGAACTGCCGGTCGACCTCGGGCCAGCCGTCGTAGGGGTCCGCAGCCCTGATGTGGATCCCGCTGTATTGCTGCTCGGCGAGACGTGCCGTCACCGACGCCACTGCGTCCGCATCGAGATCCACGGTGAAGACCTCGGCCTCGAGCTCGCGTGCGAGGGCAGCGTGATAGCCGCCGCCGACCCCGAGAATGAGCACATCGTGGCCGGGCTCGATGGCGACGACGTCGGTCATCAACGCTACGATATAGGGTTGCGATTCCCGCAATCCGTGCGCGGCCGGCAGCGCCACGTCGAAATAGGCGAAGGGTGCTGCCTCGGGCTCGACGAACACATGCCGGGGCAAGCTGCGAATGGCCTCCAGGATGGCCGGGTCGATGGTTTCGCGGCCGGTCATCGGCGCGGTCATTCGCGCATGCTCCGCGACTTGCTCGACGAGCAGATCGCGGGCCTCGGCGAATTCGTCGGCGCTGCTCACCGGCGCCGTCGCTGCAACGGTCAGCGCCACGAGCGACACCGTCAGACAGCTGCGCAGATACGCGGCAAAGCCTACCCTGCCCCGACCTCCCTCGTATCCAGGTTTCGCCATCCGTCGCTTCCTCCTCGACCGCGGCTCTCCTCCGGCGGCGCACCAGGTCTCCGTAACCCGCGTTCCAGCAGGCAAGCGGAACTCGTTGATGTTAGACTAAACCGCCCGAAAGACAGGTCAACCGATGGGCGTCGGCTGCCCCCGAGCCTAACGCTTCTTGTTTATTACAGGCGGATCGAAGTGGTGTTCTACTCGGCCTTTCCGCAGGACGAGAGTGCCGCCACGCGGGTCGAATGACTGCGACAACGTCCGCTTTCGGCCCGCGGACGCGCACAATAGCGCCGCCGCCGAACAAAGGTGCAGCTTGCAAATCGGGGCGGAAATCCCCATTATCTCGGCTATCGAACCGCCGAGGTAAGTTGTTTCTACCGGCCGATCGCCGGGTACGGGTTTCCTTCGGGAGCCGGGACTTCCTGACCGAACGTGGCTTGACGTCGTGGCGATGGGCGCCATGGCAACTTCAGCTTGGGGATGGAATATGTCCACCGGCACCGTGAAATGGTTCAACGCGACCAAGGGTTATGGCTTCATCCAGCCCGACAATGGCCAGAACGATGTGTTCGTGCACATCTCGGCCGTCGAGCAGGCCGGCATGAGCAGCTTGAACGAAGGCCAAAAGGTCTCGTTCGACGTGACGACCGACCCGCGTCGCGGTAAGACCTCGGCGACCAACCTGCGCGCCGTCTAGGCCGCAACCGTCGCAAACCGGATGGGCCGGCCGGCGACGGTCGGCCCATTTGCGTTTGCAGCGACACTGAACTGGAACAGCACTCCGGGCGTACCGTGCCGTACCGCCGAGGGTGCCGAGGAGAAGGAATGGCGAAGGAAGACATGATCGAGATGGAGGGCACCGTGACCGAGGTGCTTCCCGACGCCCGCTTCCGGGTGAAGCTCGAAAACGGTCACGAGATCATCGGCTATGCGTCCGGTCGCATGCGCAAGCACCGGATCCGGATCATCGCAGGCGATCCCGTAACCCTGGAACTCACGCCCTATGATCTGACCAAAGGGCGCATCAACTACCGGCACAAGACGGCTGGACCGGCACCGACCGGCAACCGCCGCCCGCCGCCGCGCCGCCGCTAGGCGCCGCGGCTCACCGATCCCGACGCCGTCTCCCGGCTGCGATCCGAAGGGCGACCATGGGCTTCAATTGCGGCATCGTCGGCCTCCCGAACGTCGGGAAGTCGACACTTTTCAATGCCCTGACGCAGACCGCGGCGGCGGCCGCGGCCAATTACCCGTTCTGCACCATCGAGCCCAATATCGGCCGCCTGCCGGTCCCCGACCCGCGTCTCGACCTCTTGGCCGAACTCGGCAAGTCGGCGAAGAAACTGCCGACCCAGCTCGAGATCAAGGACATCGCCGGCCTCGTCCGCGGTGCCTCCAAGGGCGAAGGTCTCGGCAACCAATTCCTGGGGGCGATCCGCGAGGTCGACGCCATACTCGAAGTCCTGCGCTGCTTTCAGGACGACGACATTACCCATGTCGAGGGCGGCATCGATCCGTTGCGTGATGCGGAACTGATCGAGACCGAGTTGCTGCTCGCCGATATCGACAGCCTTACCCGGCAGAAAGAAGGTCTGGTCAAGCGGGTACGCGGCCAAGACAAAGATGCGAAGCGCCGGCTGGAGCTGGTCGACAAGCTCTTGCCGAGCATGGAAGACGGTGTCGCCGTTCGGCGCATTGCGCTTTCACCCGATGAGCGCGACCTGCTTCAGGGCTTCACCCTTCTGACCGCCAAGCCCATTCTCTACGTGCTCAATGTCGACGAGGGCTCTGCTGCTACCGGCAACGAGTGGAGTCGCAAGGCGGCGGCGATGGCCGAGGCGGCAGGTGCCGGGCATGTCGTGGTCTCGGCGGCGATCGAGGCCGAGCTCGTCGGCCTGCCGGACGAAGACGGCAAGGACTATCTCGAGAGCCTCGGGCTCGACGAGCCGGGCCTGCATCGGGTGATCCGCGAGGGCTACGCGCTTCTCGACCTGATCACTTTTTTTACCGTGGGCCCCAAGGAGGCGCGTGCCTGGACCACCGAGCAGGGATCGACCGCCCCCCGGGCCGCCGGTGTCATCCACAGCGATTTCGAGCGTGGTTTCATCGCCGCCGAGATCATCAAATTCGAAGACTTCGCGCGGCTCGGCAGCGAGCAGGCCGTCAAGGAGGCGGGAAAAATGCGCCTCGAAGGCCGTGAGTACATCGTCCAGGACGGAGATGTTTGCCACTTCCGCTTCAATGTTTGATGGTTCGATGATCCGACACCGAAGGGTTTCGCGTTCGAGCGCAAGCATCGCATGACCAAGTGCCGGAATTTGCGACAGCGGCAGCGGTGACGCCAAGTGGGCAGCGCTACCGAGCCGAACGAAACGCCCTCGACCCGACACAGCGAGTGCCGAGCGCTGAAGTATCGCGATGCGTGAAGATCAACTCTTCGGGCTCGTGGCCATGGCAGCACTCTTGCTGTGGCTCACCGCGCGGATGATGCCGGAACAGCATCGGCGGACCTTCGAGCGCATCGCCTTTCTGTTGATCGGTGGGGGCATCGCCGTAGCGCTCTTTTTCACCGTGCTGCATTTCATCGGCTGAGATGCGGTCATCAGCTCCAGGCGGCGACGCCGAAGAGCCACGGGTGCGCTGCCAGCAGAACGAAGTAGAGCCCGAGCGCCAGAGCCGTACGTGACCAGCCGATCTCCGCCCACACGAACTGCTGCCGGCCCTCGATGATGGCTGCAAACGGCAGGAAGGACGTCCGCTGGACGAGAATACCCCAGCCGGGCCGATTCTGCCGCGTCAAGCGTTGGTCGAGGGCAGCGGCTCCGCCGAAAGCCAACACCGCAAAGGCGCCGAAAAACAGCACAGAGGCGAGATCCGGATTGGCCAACAGATGGGTCACGGCCCAAAGGCCGATGCCCCACATCATCGGGTGCCGGGTCACCCGCAGCATGCCGCGCGCGGGCTCGGGTGCATCCGGATCGGGTTCCTGGCCGATCGCCGTGGGATTGGGCTGGAGCAACGCGGTGACGAGAAAGAGGCAGGCAACCGGCATGACGAGGATCGCCGCGACGCCGAAGAACGCCCCTCCGTACCAGAGGGGGACCGTGGGTGCCGCCCGATAGGCCATCACGAGCCAGACGATGGCGACGATCGAGACGAGTGAGAACAGCAGGCGGTACCAGCCTTCGCCGATCCGCTCGATGACCTCGCTGCGCAGCGGCGTCGCACCGATACCGATATGGGTTCCGACGAAGAAAAGCGCAGCGATGAAGAGATCGGACATGACGCTCTCGTTCGCGCTCGGCCGACCACAGGGCTCGACCATCCAAGCCCGCGCCCGCTGCGTACCGACAGCAAACGCCAAGGCTCCAAACCGGTGCGCGCCGTGACCCGACCGCGCACCTCTCTGGCTATCACGGTCATCGTCCGAGGAAAACCTATGCGCCACCTACGCTGTGCCAGCGGCCTCGCCATCAGCCTCGCCGCCCTGAGCGGCCTCTTGGCCCTCGTGCTCGTCGCAGGATCCTTCGCTTCCTCTGCCACTGCCGAGAACACGCCGGCACCCGATGCATCGAACGGCGATGCCTTCGGCTTCGACTTTACCGCCATCGAGGGACACCCCTTGCCGCTCGAGCAGTTCCGCGGCCGGCCGATGCTGGTCGTCAATACCGCGTCGTTCTGCGGCTTCACTCGGCAATATGCCGAGTTGCAGACCTTGTGGGATACCTATCGCGACCGGGGCCTCGTGGTGCTCGGCGTGCCGTCCGACGACTTCAACCAGGAGATGGACGACAACGCCGCGATCAAAGAGTTCTGCGAGGTCCAGTTCGGCATCGATTTTCCGATGACCGAGCGAGTCGCGGTGCGCGGGCCGCAGAGCCACCCGCTCTTTGCCCATTTCCGCGCCGCATTGGGGGAGAGGGCGGGCCCGAACTGGAACTTCTTCAAATACCTCGTGGCCCAGGACGGTCGGGTGGTCGAGGCTTGGTCGTCGCGCACCGCACCGAACTCGCCGGCGATCATCGACGCGATCGAGCGTGTGCTTCCTGCGGCGTCCTGAGTGTCGCCGCGTTCGAGGCCGAACATTGCCGAGCCCGCCACCGTCCGCGGCGACTGCTGCGCCGACCGCAGACGGGCTCGACAGATGGTTCTGCCGCGCCGATCGACTGCTGTCCGATCGGCAGGACCGGCGGTTCGGGGCTCGGGTCGGCGGTGGTGCCCGATCCGGCGGGCAGTAGCCTTGCGGCGGCGATGCGTCAGCGGTAACGGCCGTGACGCTGCAGGACCTCGATCCGGTAGCAATCGGGGTCGGTCAGGAGAAAAAGGCGGGCCAGCAAACGACCGTCACGCTCGAACGCGACGCTCTTCTCCGCTGTGAGCCCGGCCGCGCTACAGCGAGCGTGCTCTGCGTCGAGATCGTCGACGCAAAACGCCACGTGACCGTAGCCCTCGCCCATGGGGTAGGCCTCGGTGCGAGCCTAGTTGAACGTGAGTTCGACCTCGAAGTCGGCCTCCTCGTTGCGCAGATAGACGAGCGTGAAGGTCTCGAAGTCGAACGGTCGGCAACCTGGAGCCCGAGGGCGGTGTGATAGAACGCGATCGACCGGTCGAGGTCGAGCGCACGCACCATCAGGTGATTGGCCTTGGCCATGCCATCTCCTTGCTGGTTGATACGCCAGCGCTACGCAGTGCGCGCTGCCGGCGACAGGATCATCAGACCGTAAGGCTCCAGCGTGCGGCACCGCTCCGGATCGACGACAACCTGGTTCCAGAGATCATGGCTCGGTGCGTCGCCGAGTCGTTCGCCCTCCAGGTCGACCCAGTGCTCGCTCAGATTGGCGACGATTGTGATCCGCTCGCCGCCGGCGATCCGCTCGAAGGCGAGAGTGTAGCGGGGATCGACCGCGAGCGGCCGCAATGGGCCGACGCCGAGCGCCGGCATCGATTTGCGCAAGGCACCAAGTCGGACGAGAGCCGCGAACACCCGGCCTTCGGGCGTGCTCGGCCGCTCCAGGGCCCGGGATATCCGGTCGTCGTCGAAAAACGGCCGATGCACCCAACGGTTGTCGGCAGCCTCGGCGACCCGGTCGGTATAGGTCGGGTCATTGGGTTGGGCGATCTCGTCGCCGAGATAGAGAAGCGGGATGCCGCCCATGGTGTAGACGAGCGCGTGCAGCACGATGATCCGTCGGACAGCGAGATCGATCAGTGTCGGATCGCCGGCAGCCTCGGCGGCCTCCAGCCCGGCCAAGGCGGCACAGGTGCCGGAGACCCGGCAGTCGCCGGTCCGCGGGTTCTCTTGAAACGGCAGACCGCGGGCGAAGCTGCCGGGAAAGCGGCCAGTGTAGAAGGCATTGAGGAAGCGACGATGGCCCTCGGGATCGATACCCAGGCTCACCATGTCCTCGTTGGCCATGCCCCAACCGATATCGTCGTGGCAGCGCAGATAGTTGACCCAGGCGGTCCCCTCGCGCGTAGCGTAGCGCCGTTCGATGATGTCGCGCAGATGCCGGGTATCGCGGGTGGCGAGCGCATCCCAGAGTGAACACATCAAGAGCGGGTTGTAGGAGAGGCGGCACTCGTCGGGCCGCACATAGCGCGCCACCTCGTCCGGATGGACGATGGCCTCGGAAATGAAGACGAGCGACGGGGCGGCGATGGCCGCTGCGGCATTCAACGCGCGGACGACCAGATGCGCCTCGGGCAGGTTCTCGCAGACGCTGCCGGGCTTCTTCCAGAGAAAGGGCACAGCATCGAGGCGGAGCACGTCGACCCCCTGGTTGGCGAGAAAGAGCATCTCGCCGAGGATCGCCGTAAGGACGGCGGGGTTGGTGTAGTTCAGGTCCCACTGAAACGGGTAGAAGGTGCTCCAGACCCATTTGCCGCCGGCCACGTCCTCGCGCCGAACGAAGGCATCGCCGCCGCGGTCCGGGAAAATCTCGCGCAGGTTTCGCGCATACCGCTCGATCTCCTGGCGCTCATCGAAAATCCAGTAGAAGGCCTGCTTGTCCGGATCGCCGGCCTTGGCCGCCTGGGCCCAGGCGTGGTCGTCGGCGGTGTGGTTGAGGACGAAGTCGAGGACGAGGGCGACGCCGCGTTCGTGCAGCGTCGCAGCGAGTTCGGCGAGTTCCGGCATCGTGCCGAGCCGGGGTGCCACCTCGCGATAGCTGGAGACGGCGTAGCCGCCGTCGTTGGGGCCGTCCGGCACCTTGAAGAGCGGCATGAGGTGGAGATAGGTGACGCCGAGCCGCTCGAGATGCGGCAGTCGGTCATAGAGGCCCACGAGGCTGCCGGCAAAGCGGTCGACATAGCCCATGGCCCCGACCTCGGCCGAGCTCGTGATCCAATCCGGCAGGCGCGTGCGGTCACGCTCGGCGAGCGCCTCGGGCCGTGTGGTCGCGGCCTCGACAGCGGTCGCTACCATGGCCTCGAGGTGCCAGGCAAAGTCCCAGCGATGCGCATAAAGCGGCAAGAGCGCATCGATCAGCTGCGGCAGCCGGGACTTGAGCCTGCCCTCGATCGAGGCTCGCCGCCCGCCCGCCCGCTCCAGCTGCGGGGCCAGCCGCTGGCGAAGGGCATCGAGCGCCAGGGCTGCCTGGGCCGCGGTCACCCGGCGATCGCCCGATCGACCAGCCAGCGCACGGCAAAAGGCGGCAGCGGAACCGCGGGGCCGGCATGCTCCTCGCCCGTGACGATGTCGGTCCAGCCATGGCTCGCCCGGGCCTCGAGTTCGCGGGGCTCGGGCGTCACGTTGACGGCGGCGAGCAGCCGACGGCCTGCCGTGCTGCGCTCGATCAGGACGAGCGCGGGATCGCCTTCGAGCACCCGTTGGCCGGCATCGGGATGAAGCGTGGGTTCGGCGGCCCGGGCACGCAGCAGCCGGCCGATGCCGGCGAACACCAGATGACGCAGGCTCGAGCGGTCGTCGAGCTCGGCCCGGACCGTGGCGGCATCGAGCTTCGCCCGGTTGATCGAACGGTTGCGGCCGGTCGCGGCCATGAGTGCCGTGTCGCTCCGCGAGCCCAACAGCGAGTGGATGTAGATCCCCGGCAGCCCCGCCAGGGCCAGCAGGATGCCGTGCGCGGCGATCATCGCAGCAGCCCGTGTTGCATCGTCGGCGTCGGCGGGAACGAGACCGTCGATATAGCTGATGTTCAGTTCATAAGGCTTGGTCGAACCGTCCGGCATGGCCCGCAGCGAGACGGCGCCGCCCCGCGCCACGACAGTCTCGGCTATCGCCGTGACCGCTTCCGCGGGCAAGAGGCCTTCGAGCGGGCGCATGCCGATGCCGTCGTGCGAGGCGAGGAAATTGAAGAACGTCGTACCGACGGGAGATGGCTCGAGGTCCCTGGCCCACGCGGTCAGCACCCTGCTGTCGCCCGTCTGGAAGGTGTATTGGACCAAAGGCGGCAGCGGGAACTGGTAGACGAGATGCGCCTCGTGGGTGCCGTCGCCGAAATACGAGATGTTCTCGGCGTGCGGCACGTTGGTCTCGGTGATGATCAAGGTGCCGGGGGCGGCCGCCTCCACCACCTCGCGCATCACCTGGACCAGCGCGTGGGTCTCGGGCAGGTGCATGCAGGAGGTGCCGAGGCGCTTCCACAAAAAGCCGATGGCATCGAGGCGAATGAACCGGGCACCCTTGGCACAATAGTCGAGGAGGATGTCGAGGATCTCGAGGAGAAGGGCGGGGTTTTCGTAGTTCAGATCGACCTGATCGGCGCTGAAAGTCGTCCAGACATGGGCGGAGCCTTCGGCGGTCTCGACCTCGGTCAGCAGCGGCAAGGCGCGGGGGCGGACGACGCTCGTGTAGTCGGCGGTCGGATCGCAGCGGATGAAATAGCCGTCATAGGGGGCTTCGCCGGCGAGGAAGCCGCGAAACCAGGCGCTTTCGGCCGAGGCGTGGTTGATCACGGCATCGAACATCAGCTCGAAACGCCGGGCCAGGGCCGCCACATCGCGCCAGTCGCCGACGGCAGGATCGACCGCGCGGTAGTCCACCACCGAAAACCCGTCGTCCGAGGTCCAGGGGAAGAAAGGCAGCAGATGGACGGCGGAGACGAGATCACTGCAGCGCTCCTCGAGGAAGACTCGCAGTGTTACGAGTGGCGCCTCGTCCGCGGCCTGAAGCGTGTCGGCATAGGTGATCAGCATGGCGTCCACCTGGTCGAGCCAGGCGCGGCGCTCGGTCATCGTCGGTCGCCAGCGATCGACGAGGGCGGTGATCTCGGTTAGGAGGACAGAGGTCCGGTCGGGGCCGTAGGCGAGGCGAAGCTGCTTCTCGATCCTGGCTTCCAGCCGTTTGTCAGCTTCACCCGCCATCTCTGGCCCTCCAACCGATCCTCGATTTGTTGATACCGTCTTCTCGCCGCTTCTGCCATTGGAAGTCCGCCCTATGGCCCCGAAAGCCCGTTCGACGACCCGACTACTGCCCGGCAGCCCTTGGCCTCTGGGCGCCACGCTCGACGCGGGCGGGGTCAATTTCGCGGTCTTCTCCGCGCATGCCGAAAAGATCGAGCTCTGCCTCTTCGATCCCGAAGGCGAGCGCGAGTTCCAAAGACTGACACTGCCCGAATGGACCGACGAGGTCTGGCACGGCTATCTGCCGGGAGCCGGCGCCGGTCTCGTCTACGGCTACCGCGTCCACGGGCCGTTCGACCCCCGAGCGGGGCATCGTTTCGACCCTTCGAAGCTGCTGCTCGATCCCTATGCCAGGCGGTTGTGCGGCCGGTTCTCGCCCAGCGCCCTGAGGCGGGACGGGGCCGCCTGCCGCTTCGGTGCCGATACCGCAGCGCATGTCGCCAAGGCCGTAGTGACGCCGGCTGATCCGCCTTATGTCGGCGGCTGGGCGCGGCCGCGGAACGGCCGGGCGGAAACCTTGATCTACGAGGCGCACGTCAAGGGGTTGACCAAGCTGCATCCCGAAATCGCCCCCGCCCGACGCGGCACTTATGCGGCGCTGGGCGAGCCGCGGCTGATCGAGCACCTGCAGCGCCTGGGCGTCACCGCGATCGAGCTCTTGCCGGTCCAGGCCTTCATCGACGAGCCGCATCTCCTGGAAAAGGGCCTCGTCAATTATTGGGGCTACAACCCGATCAACTGGTTCGTGGTCGAGCCGCGCTACGCGAGTACCGACGCCCCGTTGGCGGAGTTGCAGGGCGCCATCCGGACGCTGCATGCCGCCGGCATCGAGGTGATCCTGGACGTCGTCTACAACCATACGGGCGAGGGCGACGGCTTCGGCCTCTGCCTCGCCTATCGCGGCCTCGACAATGCCAGCTACTACCGCATCGACCACGGAGCATCGGACGGCTACGCCAATCTCACCGGCTGCGGCAACACCGTCGATGCCAGCGAGCCGCGCGTCCTGCAGCTGTTGATGGACAGTTTGCGCTATTGGGTCGAGGTGGTGGGCGTCGACGGCTTTCGCTTCGATCTCGCGGCCACGCTCGGCCGCGAGCCCGCCGGCTTCGACAAGGGGGCCGGGTTCTTCGACTGTCTCAAGCAGGACCCGGTGCTGTCGCGCGTGCGGATGATTGCCGAGCCCTGGGACATCGGCCCCGAGGGCTATCGGATGGGCGGCTTCGGCCCCGGCTGGTCGGAATGGAACGACCGCTACCGCGACGTGGTGCGGGGCTTCTGGCGCGGCGACGCGGGCATGCTGCCGGAACTCGCCGCACGGCTTCTGGGCTCGGCCGACCTCTTCGAGCACCAGGGCCGTCGGCCCTGGTCGAGCATCAATTTCATCGCCGCGCACGACGGCTTCACCATGGCGGACCTGGTCTCTTTTGCGGAGCGCCACAACGAGGCCAACCTCGAGGGCAATCGCGACGGGCACGGCCACAACCTCTCCTGGAACAACGGCAGCGAGGGCCCGAGCAGTGAGCCCACGGTGAACGCCACCCGCAGCCGTGACCTTCGCAATCTTCTGGCCACCCTCTTTTTGAGCCAAGGAACGGTGATGCTCGGCATGGGCGACGAACTCGGCCGCAGCCAGCAGGGCAACAACAACGCTTATTGCCAGGACAATGGCCTCTCCTGGCTCGACTGGCAGACGGCCGACGCCGAGCTTCTCTCTTTCGTCGCCGAGCTCGCCGCGATCCGCCGGGACCATCCGGCGCTGCGCCGCCGGCATTTCCTCCACGGCAGGAAAGCGGCCTCCGACGGCACGCCGGATGTGCAGTGGCTGAGCCCGGACGGCACGGTGATGCGCGCCGTGGACTGGCACGATCCTTCGAGGCAGGCGGTCCTCCTCGTGCTCGCTGGCGACGCAACGGCGGAACTCGATGCGGAAGGCCATCCGGCGCACGACAACCGCTTCGTCGTCGCGCTGAATGCCGGCCACCGGGCCTTGCCGCTGCGCCTGCCCGCTGGTCGCTGGTCGATCCGGCTCGATACGAGTGGGGAAGCCGGGCTCGACCGCTTGCCGGCGCGGGCCGTAGTGTTGTTCGAGAGCCCCGCTGCGCCCAACTCGGGTACACCGGGACGATGCGACCGAAAGGAGACGCCCACTTGATCGCCGTGATCTTCGAGTTCTGGCCTGCCGAGGCGCACCAGCGCGAGTATTTCGACCTCGCAGCCGAGCTCCGGCCGATGCTGGAGACGATCGACGGCTTCGTCTCGATCGAGCGCTTCGAGAGCGTCTCGGCACCCGGCAAGTTCGTCTCGCTCTCCTTCTGGCGGGACGAGGCCGCCGTCGCCGAGTGGCGCCGGGTGGCCGAACATCGCGTCGCCCAGGCCCGAGGGCGCGGCCACATCTTCACCGATTACCGCCTGCGTGTCGCCGAGGTGGCCCGCGACTACGGCATGCACCACCGTGAGCAGGCGCCGGCCGACAGTCGCGAGCGGCACGGCTGAGGGCAGCGCTCAGCGCGGGAAGTCGAGACCCATCTCGCCGTAGCGCTCGGCGTCCTCCTGCCAGCGCTCACGCACCTTGACGAAAAGGAAGAGATGAACCCGCGCGTCGAGGATCTCTTCGAGCTCCAACCGCGCCGCCTCGCCGATCGCCTTGATCTGCCGGCCTCCCTTGCCGAGCACGATACCCTTCTGGCTCGGCCGCTGCACGTACACCACTTGATCGATGCGGATCTCGCGGCCGTCGGCGGATTCGGTCCAAGCCTCGGTCTCGACCGTAGCCGAATAGGGCAGTTCCTGGTGCAGCTGGAGAAACAGCTTCTCGCGGGTGATCTCGGCCGCCATCGCCCGGTTGGAGAGATCCGAGAGCTGGTCTTCCGGGAACAGCCAGGGGCCTTCCGGCAGCCGCGCCGCAACGTCAGCCAGAAGCTCGTCACAGCCGCTACCCGTCTCGGCCGAGACGAGGAAGGTGGCGGCGAAGTCACGCGCATCGTTGAGCACCTTGATCAACGGCAGAAGCGTCGCCGCCGGAACCAGATCGATCTTGTTGACGACCAGGATCGGCGGTGACGAGAGATCGACGAGGCCGTCGAGGACGGTCCGGCCGGCGGCGTCGAGGCCGCGCTTCGCGTCGATCAAGAAGAGGCAGAGGTCGGCGTCGCTCGCGGCGGCCCATGCCGCCTGCACCATCGCCCGTTCCAGGCGCTTTTTGGGCGTGAAGATGCCGGGCGTGTCGACGAAGAGGATCTGCGTGGCACCCTCCATCGAGACGCCGATGATTCGCCGCCTGGTCGTCTGCACTTTGGGAGAGACAATGGAGACCTTGGTGCCGACGAGCCGGTTGAGCAGTGTCGACTTGCCGACATTGGGCGCGCCGAGGATGGCAACAAAGCCGGCACGAGTGGTTGCGGCTGCCGCGGCCTCGGCCCCCTGCGGCTCAGACATCGGGCCGACCGTCGGCGCACTCGCCTTCGAGCCTCGCCAGGAGCATCGCGGCCGCCGCCTGCTCGGCTGCCCTTTTGGCACCGGCTTCCGCGACAGCACTGCCCAGCCCCTCGATCGCCACTTCGACGGTGAAGACCGGTGCATGGGCCGGCCCCTCACTGTCGAGCACCCGATAGCTCGGCAGGCTGCGGCCTCTTGCGAGCGCCCAGACCTGCAGCATGGTCTTCGCGTCGCGCGGCGATTCCGTCATGTCGACCACGCGGCTTCGCCAATAGCGGCGCACGAATGCTGCCGCGGGCGCGTAGCCGCCGTCCAAGAAAACCGCACCGATCACCGCCTCGCAGGCATCCGCGAGGATCGTCGGGTTGGTCATGCCACCGCTGCCGCGTCCGCCATGCGCCACCTCCAGCCATCGACCGAGGCCGATCTCGGTCGCGACGTCCGCCAGCGTTTCGCGCCGAACGAGCATCGAGTGACGATGGGTGAGACCACCCTCCGCCTCGTCGGGATACACCTCGATCAGCAGGTGTGCCACGGCGAGGCCGAGAACCCGATCGCCGAGAAACTCCAGCCGCTCGTTGCTGCGTTGTCGCATTTTGCCGACCGGTTGCCGACGCCCCGACGCCAGCGTGCTCGAATGGGTCAGCGCTTCCGCCAGCAGGCGGCTACTGGTGAAGCGATAGCCGATCACCGCCTGGATTTCGCCGAGATCGCCCGAACGGCTGTGGGCGCGACGCACTTTCATCACCTCTGCGGATCAGACGATGCGCTTGAAGATACGGTCGTAGCGAATGGCCCACGGCCATTTCCAGGGCTCCCAGATCCGTGCGCTGCCGTTGACCGAGAACATCATGATCTCGGCTCTGCCGATGAGGTTCTCGATCGGGATGTAGCCGACGGCATCGGTCCGACTGTCGAGCGAGTTGTCGCGGTTGTCGCCCATTGCGAACACGTGATCCGCCGGCACCTCGAACACTCCGGTATTGTCGAGCCTGCCCTGCTGGGTAAGATCGAGAATGAAGTGCTGCCTGTCAGCGCCCGGCAGCGTTTCGGCGAACCGATCGATGGCACCCTGCCGGCCGTCCATGTCGTCGATGAACGGATCGACCGGCACGAGGTCGGCAGCCACGCCGTTGATATGCAAGATGCCGTTGATCACTTGCAGCCGATCGCCGGGCAGACCGACGATCCGCTTGATGTAGTCCGTCTTGTTGTCGGTCGGCAGTTTGAAAACCGCGACATCGCCACGCTCCGGCAGCGAGCCGAAGATCCGCCCGGAGAACAGCGGCAGGCTGAGCGGCAATGAGTATCGACTGTAGCCGTAAGCGAATTTCGACACGAACAGGTAGTCACCGACGAGCAGGGTCGGCTTCATCGAGCCCGAAGGGATATTGAACGGCTCGTAAGCGAAAGTGCGCACGAAAAGAGCAATCGCGATCGCGTAGACGAGCGTGCGGATGGTGTCTTTGACGCCACCGGATTTGCGAGCGGTCATGAGAGACGGGTCGCGCGAGTGGCGAGATGAGGTGGATGATACACGCTTGGCTATTGCTCTGCTCGCGCTCTAGAAAAGGGATGATCGTGCCCCGCCGATCGTCGCGTCGGTGTGTTCGGCAAATGCGATCGGGAACCTAACCGACGGCCGTCTCCTGGTAAAGCGCCGCTTGCTCGGGCGGCGCGGCACTGATGATCACCATGGCGTAGGCCAGCGGCGGCTCATCCGTCAGTGTCAACTCCAGGATCGCTCGCATGCCGGGCGGCGTCATTGCAGCGAGCCGCGCCGCTGCCCCGCCGAAAAGCTGGAGCGTCGGCTTGCCCGAGGGCAGATTGACGACGCCGATCTCGCGCCAGAAGACCCCGCGGCTGAGACCGGTGCCGAGTGCCTTGGCACAGGCTTCCTTGGCGGCATAGCGCTTGGCGTAGGTGTCCGCTCGGCGCAGGCGTCGATCGGCCTTGGCCCGCTCGATATCTGTAAAGCAGCGCTGGGTGAAGCGCTCTCCGAACCGCTCGAGCGTGTTCTCGATCCGGCGGATATCGATCAGGTCACTGCCGATACCGATGATCATGCGTGCTTTCCCCTCGCCCCGGTCATTGGCGCGAAGCTGCGGCGAGCGGTGCCCGGGCCTCGTCCATCATACGGCGCATTCGCGCAATGGTCGAAACGAAACCCGAAAATATCGCCTCACCGATCAAGAAATGACCGATATTGAGTTCGACGATCTCGGGGATCGCGGCTACCGGTCCGACAGTGGCGAAATCGAGGCCGTGCCCGGCATGGCATTCGATGCCGAGGTCCATCGCCAGGGTCGCCGCCCGCTGCAGCCGAGCCAATTCGGCCGCCCGGGCATCTCCCTCTGCCTCGCAATAGGTGCCGGTATGCAGTTCGACCACTGGCGTACCCAGGCGTTTCGCCGCCTCCAATTGCGCCGGCTCCGGATCGATGAAGAGCGACACCCGACAATCGACCGCGGCGAGCCCTTCGACGATCGGTCGCAGGGCATCTTCGACTCGAACGACATCGAGGCCGCTTTCGGTGGTCCGCTCCTCGCGCTTTTCGGGTACCAGACAGACAGCATGGGGGCGAACACGCCGCGCGATTGCCAGCATCTCTTCGGTCGCCGCCATCTCGAAATTGAGCGGCAGCGGGCATTCGACCGTCAGCCGCTCGATATCGTGATCGGTAATGTGCCGGCGATCTTCGCGCAGATGCGCCGTCACCCCTTCCCCGCCGCCTTCGGCAATCAGCATCGCGGCACGCAGGGGGTCCGGGTGGGTCCCGCCGCGGGCATTTCGCAGCGTCGCGACGTGGTCGATGTTCACCCCCAATCGTTGGTGCAGAACCTTCGGTTGCGCCATAGGTCGTCCATTCCGGAACAAGGTGGCCTGGATGAAACCAGCCGAGCCGCCACCCCGCCAGGGCCAATCACAGCGCTCCGTCGCACGCCATGATGGAATGCGACGTATTTTCGCGCGAGCGCGCCCCTGTCAGCCGCCGGATCAAGCCGAGATACGTTGGCCCGACACTTTGTCGAAGATATGCACGGCGCCGAGATCCGGCGCGAGGTGAATGCGATCACCGGGTCGCAGAACATGCCGCTCACGAAAGACGGCGTGCGCTTCGCTACCGGCAAAGCGGGTACTGATCAGAATGTCGGCACCGGTCGGTTCGACGACGACGACCTCGGCCGGCGCCGCGCTGGTCGCCTCGCCCTCGCCGACGAGCGCCAAGTGCTCCGGGCGAATGCCGTAGACCACTTCCTGACCATCGGCCCCACCCGCATCCGCCGGCAGCGGCAAGCGGCTGCCGTCGTTCGTCACGGCGACGACCGCACCGTTCTGCCGGTCGATCCGCGCATCGATGAAGTTCATCGCGGGTGAACCGATAAAGCCCGCGACGAAGATGTTGGTGGGATGGTCGTAGAGGTCCAGGGGCGCGCCGATCTGCTCGACGTGACCGCCCTGCATGACCACGATGCGATCGGCCATGGTGAGCGCCTCGATCTGATCGTGGGTGACATAGATCGAGGTCGTCTTCAGCCGCTGGTGCAACTCCTTGATCTCGGTGCGCATCTGCACCCGCAACTTGGCGTCGAGATTGGACAACGGCTCGTCGAACAGAAACACTTGCGGGTTTCTGACGATGGCCCGGCCCATGGCGACCCGCTGCCGCTGGCCGCCAGAGAGCTGACGGGGGTAGCGGCCGAGATAGTCGCGCAGACCGAGGATGTCGGCGGCCCGGTTGACCCGCTCTTCGATCACATTCTTCGGCGCCTTCGCCAGCTTCAGCGAGAACGCCATGTTCTGCTGCACCGTCATGTGCGGATAAAGAGCGTAGTTCTGAAAGACCATGGCGATGTCGCGGTCCTTCGGTGGCACCGTGTTGACCACGCGATTGCCGATCACGATCTCGCCCGAATTGATCTCCTCGAGACCGGCAATCATCCGCAAAAGGGTGGACTTGCCACAGCCGGATGGCCCAACGAGGACGACGAACTCGCCATCCTCGATGTTGATCGACACCCCGAACAACACTTGAACGGAACCGAAAAACTTCTCGACCTTGCGAACATCGACGGCCGCCATCCTGCCCTTCTCCTGATCCAATCGCCGCCGTCGGCGAACCCGTTTCGAGTGCCGAGCGGCCCGCGCCTTCTGCGAACACGTGTTGCGTTATCCTGGCGCGTTTTTCCGGACACGGCAATGGATGTCGGCACATGTCGATCGGTTCGACGCCCGAAGCGACGCTTCGGCGTACCACTCCGGCAGCCGACCCGGGGAGCAGGAGCCGGAACGGGCTACCAGGTTCCGCTGTTCTGCATCGAGGCCCAGGGCTCGGCCTTGGGCAACGCGTCACCCTTTTGCAGCAGCTCGATCGAGATCCCGTCGGGCGAACGAATGAAGGCCATCCGCCCATCGCGTGGCGGTCGATTGATCGTGACCCCGCTATCCATCAGTGATTGACAGAGAGCATAGATGTCGTCGACCTCGTAGGCGAGATGACCGAAATTGCGCCCTCCCTGATACTCTTCCGGATCCCAGTTGTAGGTGAGTTCGATCAGCGGCGCCTTGACCTCCCGTCCGGCCGCCTCGTCCTCGTCGGCGGCGAGGAAAATCAGCGTGAAGCGCCCCTGTTCGCTCTCGGTCCGCCGTACCTCCTTCATGCCGAGCTTGCTGCAGTAGAAATCGAGCGACTGATCGATGTCGGACACCCTGACCATGGTGTGCAGATACCGCATTGACGCTTCCTCTCTGGTTTCCGTTGACCAGCTCGTTACCTAGGTCTTCGCCGGCCACCCGCCAAGTCGCCCGTTGGAGAAGGATCTTGCTGAATGTCGGACTTCGCCGATCGCGCCCACGGTGCTGTTCTCGGCCAGTTCATCGGTGATGCCATGGCTCTGGGCAGCCACTGGCACTACAATCTTCTGGAACGCGAACGGCTCTATCCCGAAGGCATAGTCGGCTTCGAGCGGCCGGTCGCCGGCCACTACCATGCCGGGCGCGAGCCGGGCGAGCCGACCCACTACGGCGATGCCGCCCACCTGCTGCTGCAGAGCCTGATCGAGGACAACGGCTTCGACGCGCGCCGCTTCGGTCGCCGGTTCGTCGCTGCATTCGATGCCGGCTATGCGGGCTACCGGGACAAGCCCACCCGCCTCACCATCGAAACCGCCCGACCGCGGCTCGACGATCCGGCTTTCGCCTTCCAGAGCGGTGCCGACGACTTCCAGACAGTCTCGATGTGTCGGCTCGCCCCCGTCGTGGTGCTGCATGCCGGCCTTGCCGATCGCGATGCCGTGGTCGAGCGGGTCGTGCGCGTCACCCAGGCGAACGACGAAGCCGTCGCGCACAATCAGGCCTTCGGCCGTATTCTGGACGCCGCCTTGCACGGCGCCGATCTCGCGCGTGCCGTCGAGACGAGTTGTGATGCGCAGCCTGGGCCGGGTGGCGATCTGGTGCGCATCCGCCGCGGTGATGCCCTCGCCATGCAGGATCGAGCCGTCGTCGACGCCACGGGGCTCGTCGGCCGGTCCTGTTACCTGCCCTGCACCTTCCCGAGCATTCTCCACGCGTGCCTCGGGCACCCGAACGATTTCGCTGCCGCAGTACTGGAGACGGTGCGCGCCGGCGGCGACAATGCAAGCCGGGCCGCCTGTGTCGGCGCCCTGCTCGGCGCCGCGGTCGGCCGATCGGGGATCCCGAGCCGGCTGGTCGAACGGCTGCACGCCCACTCGTTGATCGAAGCCTCGGTCGATCGATTGCTGTCGATCAGGCGACGGCTCACGGGAGAAAGCGACTGCGCAGCGGAACGCCAGTCGACAGTGTGACGAGGTGTGCCAAGCTCACGAGGACGAGCATCACGCCGATCAGCAAGACCGGGATCGGCGGTAGCAGCGGCACGTCGCCGAGGCCGCGTTGCCGCCGCTCCTGCCATCCGGCCCAGCCACAAAGTGCTATGCCACCAGCGAGCAGGGCCAGAGTGGCGGTCAGGTTCACGTTCCGAGCCCGTTGAAAGGATTGTTGCCGGCGCGGCCGGAGCACCATGGCGGCTTCGGTCAGCCGCGGTCGACTAGATACTGAATGAAGCGTCGGCGATGAAGCTCCGGTCAAGACGATTTTCCGATCCCGGCGTCGTGCCGGCGGGTCTGCCGAGCCGAACGGGCTGTTCCAGCATGGCGTTACTGACGGCATCGAGGCCATCGTCCCGCGTCGCCGTCCCCGGCGCCCATTCCCGCATCTCCTCGACGAATCCCGACGCGAGGACCGTCTCGTGGACGTGCAAGTGCCCGGCCGCGAGAACGGGATCGAGCGCGGTCAAGATGCGCTCGGTCTTGCCGCGGCTCGAATGGCGCTCGATCAGCGTCAGCTGGTCGCCGCTACCCTTGAGCTCACGGCGGACCAGGGCGGGCAAGAAACGGCCGATTCCGTTCGTCTCGATGAAGAGCCGCGTCTGGTGCAACGAGACGGCAAAGCCGATCGCCTGGCGAATGAGCTGGGTCGCCTCGTCGACGTCTTCCAGCCGCTCCATGGAGAACTGCAGGTAGCGGAGCCCGTGCAGCCAATAATGTCCGTTGCGATCGACCATCACCACGGCAATGGCACTCCGATCGCCACGGCCCGGTCGTCCATAGGCCGGATCCCACCAGCAGACGCTGGAGACCATCGGCGTCTCACCGACGGCGAGGCGCACGCGCCCCTGTGACCAGTTGCTCTGCAGTTCCTCCCGATACCCGACCAGCCGATCGGGATCGAGCTTGACCGCCCGGGGTGGGGTGGGCTCCAGCAGCATCTGGCTCTTGAAGCGCTGCGGGCCGGTTTGCCGCCGTAGTTCGTCGATCACCGCCAAGGGGAACCGTTCGGGCCAGGCACTCGTCCCGCCTTCCTGGACCAACGGCAGACACAGCCGCTCGAAGCCGTGCAGAAACGGCTTGTCCTCGCCGATCTCGGCGCGTGCTCGCTCGGCATAGATGGAGTAATAGCTGTGCGGTGTGCCGACGAAGAGCTGCAGCCCCTTGGGCACCAGGACGAACTCGATCTCGCTCAGGCGTTGGCGCAGTTCCTCGCGGCTGGCGGCCGTGCTGCAGGTGTTCGGCACCTCGACATCGTCACAAATGACGATATCGGCACGCGTACCGGTGATATTGCCGCTCAGGCCGCGCGCCAGGACCGAGGGGTCCCGGTGGTTGCGGCTGCGCCGGACGGTGAACTGATCGGTCGCCCATTGCTCCGGCCGGCGCTCGAGCAGATGCGCTGCCGCCGGATGCAGCTCGATGATCCGCCGGATGTTGCGGCTCATCTTGTTGGCGAGCAGCTGCTCGGCCGCAATGACGAGGATCCGCAAGTTGGGGTTACCGGTCAGCAGCCAGGCCGCGAACAGGCCGACCAGGGTCGACTTGCCGGCATCGCGAAAAACCATCAACACGAGCCGGCGATCCCCGGCGAGCCACCGGCGGTACAGCCAGCGGCTGATCAGCAGGTGGAGCGCCGGGGTCTGCAGGCCTTGCAACTTGTTCCAGAGGATGACGAACTGCGGAAAGGCGAGAAAGCCGATGCCTGCCGACGGCCGATCGGCCGTCTCATCGGCACCGGTGCTACTGCCGACCATGTCCGCAAGACTCAGCCGAGCAGGCTCCGGCCGAAGGTGGAGGCGCTGCTGCCGAGCAGACGGTTGGTAGCACCCAGCAGATTGTTGCGCCGGCGTGTGCCGAATGTATCCTTGATCTGCTCGACGCGAGCGTTGGCAACGTTGCGGCGCGCGTTGGTGTCGAGATCGGCCTCGCGTTCGAGCCCGCGCAGGATGGCATCGATGGAACCCCCGGTCGTGGCGGTGCCGGTCGCACCGGCCCGGGCGCGCTCGCTCGCCTGACGCCGCCGCAACGCGTCGGCCTGCTTGCGTTCGGCTTCGCGATTGTCGCGCATGATCGCTTCGATCTGCCGATCACGCTCTTTTTTGAGATCCCGGTTCTCGCGCCGCGAGGCCTGCTGGCCCATTGCGACATTGAGACCCAAGCTCGCAAGACTGCTCAATCCGCCCATTATCCGTTCACCTTTGCTTCGACAGTTACCGAAAGGAGCTTGAAGGGGCCGGGCTCGGCTTGCACCAGCCGCCAGGGTGGCATGGCGGTGCCGCGACGCCAACCACGGGCCCGCACACTGACGTCGAAGACGTCGTTCATCCCGGCAGCCCGGCCGAAAGCGACCGACCGCAGGCCGTCGCCGGTATCGAGCATGAGTGTGTCGGTCGGGCCGAGCCGCAGACCGACGCGGACCGGCCGGTAGGGTGCATCCGAAGCCACGCCGCGACCGCCACCCGAAACGACGGGCAAGCCCTCGACCTCGGTCTCGAACGCGAGGCCGAAGTCCAGCACCGAAGCGGGGCTCGGCAACGACAGCGTCGCCGTGTCGATCTCGAACTCGCCGAGTGGGCTGCCATCGGCCTCGACCATCCAACGCTCGCCGACCAGGGCATCGAGCCCGTCCCAGTCGTTCGTCGGCGCCGGTTGCGAGAAGCGGCGATGGGCATCGACCAGCAAGCCGTCGTCGACACGCTCGACGGCGAGGCTGGCGGTCCGTTCGACCAGGAGGTGCGACGCGCCGGCATGCATGCAGACAGCCTTGATGCTGCCGCGGGTCTGCTGCAGCGTCCAGGCCACGATGTTGCTGTTGCGATCGATGGTGACCGCACACGCCTGTCCATCGGCACGGACGATCCAGAACACCCGCCGCGCCTGGTCGAAGGCCATGTCGATCGGCTCGCGCATCAGATGGCGCGAGAGGACGGCGATGTCGGCCGCCTGATAGGCCTGCTCGGTCTCGGTGAACAAAAATTCGCGGAGATCGCGACCAGTGGCACCGACGAAGAGTGTCGCACCATCGACATCGACAGGTGCCACCTGTCGATCGGCGAGCGAGCCGACCCTGGTCTGAAGCTCGACGCGCGCGTTACCCGGCGTCAGGGGAAAACCGCCGATCGTCCATTCGCCGGCGGTCGTAAAAACCTGCAGCACCCGGCCGGAGAACAGCTGACGGATCTCGTGGCGCCGCTCGGCACCGATCCGAAAAGCGATGGCGGCGTCGTCGAGGCCGTCGGCGAGATCGAAATCGAAGGGGCGGCCGGACTTGGAGAACCAGATGGCATCGGCACGGTCACGACAGCCACCGAGCACCAGCCGATTTTGGTGCACGGCCGCCGCGATCGGCCAGCCGTGCAGGTCGGAGAAGGCCTGCTCGTCCCAGTCGGTCGTGGCGAGCGTATCGACCAGTGGCTCCAGCGTCTCGGCGTAGGCCAGCATGCCCGAGGCATTCAAATCGACCCCCGAGAGCCGAACCTGACGGCCCTTGAGGCGAAAAATCGTGCCCGGCTCCAGGTTCGGATCGAAGATCGGCTCCGAGCTCACGAGATCGAACTCGACAAATCGGCTTGCGCTGGGATCGCCCGCGCCCGCGATCGGCTTTGCCTGCAAGGCGACGTTCGAGGGCGCAAAGCGGGCGAACGGCATGGCGACGCGCGCATCCTCGTCATCGACGTTGAACGTGCTGAACGTGAGCCACGCACTCGACCAGACGCCGGCGGCATCGCGGCGCAGCAACCGCGCTCGCCACGCCGGATGACAGACCAGGACCGCCTCGTCGACCAGCGTGAGATCGAGTTGCTCGACGTCGGCGATCGACCACGGCAGGTCGCCGATCGTCTGGCGGACGATGCCGTCGCCGACGACGTGAATCTCGTAGTCGCCGAAGACCAACAGGTCGTGGATTTCACCGTGATCATAGGGAAACAGCCGGGCACCGCTCGGCACGTCGGCCACGAGCGCCGTGCCGGGACGACGGGTGACCCCGCCAGTGCGCTGCACCAGCACGTTCTCGAGCTTGGCCGCACCGTCGTCATAGGCCCGTAGATCGATGCGGCCGTAGAGGGCGGGATCGATCTCGCCGGATGTGAAGCTCGTCTTGGTGATATTGATCTTGCTCATCAGCCGCGCGCCGCAATCAGCGTGAAGTCCTCGACCGCCCGCGGCACGGCCTGCTGGCTGTCGATCAGCCGAGCCACTTTGTGCTCGGCGGCTGCCAGCTTGTACAAGGCATCCGCCCGGCTGGTGCCCTCGGTGATCGGCAGGCAGAACTCGGCAGCCAGCCGCGCGATCAGCGCCTGGACGAAAAACGGCGGGAACCCGGCGGTTTCTGGTCGACGCTGGTAGCGCAGCACGACCCGGCTGCTGCTGGCATGGAGACGGCCGCCGGCGAGTCTATAGTCGAGGCCGCGGGCCCGACTGCTGCCGCCCGCCGAGACGATCCGCAGGAGATCGGCCGGCAGCGCGAACACCGTCGAGAAGCCGGCAATCGGCGACTCCGCCACCGGCTCCAACTCGGCCTCGGCCATGCTGAAATGCCAAGGGTGGCTGGCGATGAGGCCGCGCAGCGTGACCTCGTAGAGACGACGCGCGACGTCGGCCTCGAACGTCTCGTCGTCGAAGGAAGTGATCTCGTTGGCGCCGATCTTGACGAGGGCCACCGAGCAGATTTCGACATCGGTGAGGGACATGGTGCGGTTCGCTTCTGGCTGACGGCGGTAGCGGCGAGCACCAGTGGCTCGCCCGGCACGCGCCGAGATCGCTGATCGCGGCGGGCCAGCGGTCGCCCACTGGCCCGCCCGAGCGTCGCCCTTCGGGAGAAGGCGCCGACGCTGCAGCGCGATCGGTCAGTCGGTGTTGATGGCACCGAACTGGGTGATGTTGCTCACATCCACGACGCCCTGCTCGTTCTTGAGCACGACGACCACACCATGGGCCGACACGTCGTCGATGCCGGAGTTGACGAACATGAAGTCGCCCACCCGGAGCATCTTGCTCGCTGCATTGAAGTAGCCGTCATTGTCGACGTCGGCGGCGAGATCCTTGGTCCGGTAGTGCCAGAGGGTGAAGCCGTTGGCGTACGAGATGACGCTGAGGCCGCTGGGTGAGTAAGCCATGATCAGCTCTCCATGCAGGGCATAGCGACCACACCGTCGTCGTCGATCAGTGCGGCACCCTGCGACATCGAGTTGGCGATGAAATGCGCGGCGCGATCACCGTGCCAGGTGATGTCGGCTTTGACGTCCTGGCCGATGGCGTGACCCACCGCGCTCTTGTGGTACCAGAAGCAGTGCCGGACACCGCCCTCCTCGGGCAGGCCGGAATGCGGCATCCAGAGCGTGCCGAGCCAGACCTTCGCCTGACTGCCACGCCAGGGCAGCTGGTCTTCGCCGACGAACTCGGCATTGGCGAACTCGGGCACGCTCAGCAGGTCCGACCACTGTTTCCAACCGATGACGGCATAGCGCTGACCGTCGTCGGGCACGTCCGCCTCGCCGAGCAGTTCGAACGCCTGCAGGACCTTGTCCTTGGTGAGGCCGCTGGTGTCCGAGCCGGCGACGAACTTCGCCTGCTTCAACGCCTGCAGGATCAATTCGTCGGTCTTGCGACCGAGCGCGAAGGCGCCGGCGTTGGCGAGCACCTGCCGCTCGTCGAGATTGGTCTTCAACTCGTCGAGCTGATCGACCCATTCGCCGGCGTAGTAGTCGACGAGCGTGGCCTCGACCGCGCTGAAGTCGACATTCATGACCGGGACGATACCGTGCCGGGCCTTGGTCGCCGCCGCACCCTTGCCGACCTTCTGGAAGGTCGTCGAGCTGCCGCGCACGCCGTTCTTGACCCGAACCGTGTTCCGGAGCTTGGAGCCCTGGCGCTGGTAGGCCTCGTGGACTTCTCTCTCGAACTGCTTCGAGAATGCTTGATCAATCGTGATGGACATCGCACACCTTGGGTTGCTTGGCGCGAAAATGGGAGCCGCCGGTTGTCCTTGCGGGCCATGAGCTCGGGCGATGGGGTGGCGATCTGCCGGGCCCGAAAAGGGTTCTCCGGCAGCGGTCGCCCGTCAGCGGCTCAGCCGGGATAGAGGCTGCGATAGCCTGCGGTGACCCGCTGGACGATCTCGGGGTCGCGATCGCGCCAGTAGCGCGGATCGCGGATCAGTTCGCGCAGGCTGTCTTCGGTGACCGCCAGCTGACCAGAGCCGGCTCGGCCCACGATCTCGGGCTCGGCCTTGCGCACCATCTCGTACAAGGCGAGCACCCCCTCGTAGCTCGCGGCGAGCACGCCGTGCAGCTCCGCCGGCAGGTTCGCCTCGGCATAGGCCTTGATCTGCGCCGCGGTCGTCCGCCACGCTTCCGGCCCACCGAAATGCCGCTCGAGGCGGTCGATCTGTCGCGATGCCTCGAGCTCGGCGCTCGCTTCCTCGATCACCGGCAGCAGTCGCTCGGCCGCGAGATCGTAGACCAATTGCGCCTGACGCTGGGTGAACCCGGCGTCATGCAGAAGTTCGTTGAGCGCAGGGTCGGGCGAGACCAGCGGATGCGGCGCCTCGATCGCGTAGCCGTCGGGGGCGGCCGGTCGGCCGAGCACGCCGAGCAGCCGATCGACGGCCTCGATATCCTCGTCGCTCTCGGGCTTCGGCAGGGAGCGGCCGAGCCGTCGCTCCAGCTCGACATAGGAGCGCAGCAACGCCTCGGTGCGAATGCAGCCGGCTTCGGCATCCCAGAACTTCTCGGGCACCTCGGCCGGCCGCCCGGCCGCCTCTTCGGGCGTCACGGGGGCGCCCGCGAACTCGGCCGGATTCTCGTCGTCGGCCGCCGGTACGCTGTCACCGGTCTCGGCCGGCAATGCAATCGCGGTGCCGGGCGCCGGGTCGTCGAAGGTCGCCATTTCGGTGGTCTCGGTGGTCTGCATGATCAACCTCGGGGACGGGCAAGACGGAGGAGGGAAGCGATCGCTGCGCGTTGTCCCTCGACATGGCGCAGCTCCGCGTCGGAAGCGCTCGGTGCGACCCGGCGTTCGATCACGGTCGTTCGCAGATGCTCGATGACGATGTCACCGTTGCGGCCGGCGAAGCAGGCCTGGACAGCCTTGGCGAAATCGTCATCGGTGATCGCGGTCGGCGGCTCGGCGGCGAACCAGGACCAGCCGAGCGGCTCTTCGGCATCGGGCACGTAGGATTCCACGGCGGCTCACTCCGGCTCGGCTCGATTGAGCAACTCACGCGGCACGCCGAGCGTCTCCGCCAGCCAACTCGCGGTCGCCGCGACATCGACCAACTGCGCGGCGTCACCGCCCAGCTTGCCCATGGTCTCGAGCCAGAGCAGCGTGTTGCGGATCTCCTCGCGGGCCTGGACGCGGGCCAAGGGCGAGCGGTAGTGGAAATCCACGATCGTGCCGTCGAGAGTGACCGGCGGGACTTCGCCGCGCCGCCGGAGAACGGCGAGCGCACGCGCCATGAGCGGGGTCAAGAGCTCGGCCTGCAGGCGGCCGTAGACGGCGCCCAAGAGCCTGGACATCTCGGCCGCGCGCTCCAGAACCTCGGTCGCCGTCATCCGGCGGTCGGTCACCTGGCCCAGACGATCCACCATCAGCGTATGGCGAATACGCGAGCGCAGATCGCTCAGCACCAGCTCGGAGACGTCGAAACGGCCCGGCGCCTGAAGCGGGGTCAGCCCCGCCGAGCCCGCGGCCTTGGGGATGATACTGCCGGGGACCAGACGGATATTGGCCGGGTTGAGGACGCCGTCGTCCTCGGCGAGCCAGATGCCGGTGGCGGCGATCGATGCATTCTTCAAGACGAGCTCGACCACCTTGTTGGCCGTCTTGATGTCGGGTAGAGCCGTCATCACCGGCGACCGACCGTAGAGCTCGCCGGTTCCCTTCATCCAGCGGAAGGTCAAGAACGGCGACTGCTCGAATTTTCCCTCGGCGAGGATCAGCGGGCTGCGGACGGCATCACCCTGGACCGGCAGGATCGCCTGATAGTCGAAGTAGTTGCCGCTGCTGCTGACCGTCTCGAGCAGCTCGAGCTTCAGATCGGGTGAGTTCCCGGCATCGGCGCCGATGCCGACCAATTCGACACAGCCGGCAAAGCGCCGCCTGATTTCGGCCAATGTCGCCGTGGTGACGCGATAATGACGCTCGATCTGCCCGTTGACGTCACCGTCGATGAAGATCTCGGCAGCCGGAATGGCGGAGAACCGGAAAGCCGAGGTACAGCCGACCGGGGCCTCCTCGAACAGAAGTGTGGCCGTACCGGTGGTGACGAGATCGAGAAAGCACTGGTGGATCTCGACGGCGAAATTGGAACGGTCGAAGTGCCCTTGCACCCTCGCTGCGGCAGCATCGAGGATCTCGGCGAGTTCGTCCTCGTCACTCGGATCGACATCGTGTCCCGGCCGCAGCCCGAACCAGCGCGACCAGGGCGGCGTCAACTCGGCCAAGAGGCTCGCCGCCAATTGCTCGACGGCATCGGTCGCGGTGCCGTCGAACAGCCGTTCGGCATGGTTGGTGCCGGCAAAGGCCGCTTGCGACAGCCCGTGGCCGCGCATCGGCAACGCATAGGCATAGCAATCGCGCCAGAGTTGCTCCCAAGCCGCGCGGCGCTCGCGCGCGCTGGCGAACCGTCGAAACACCGCCGGCAGTGACGATCCCGTCATGCACCGTTCCAATCGTTCTGATGTGGTAAATAGGAAAATATACTTAAACCCGGCCCGAGTCAACCCATCCCCTCGGCGTCAGCAGGTCACGAAACAGTTGATGGGGCGTGATCACCCGGGCGGCGCGGCGGCCGAGCAGCCGCTTGCAGATCTCGACACACGTGATCGGGCGCAGCCACGGCAGCCTCCGCGATCGCGGCTCGTGCGCAACCGCCACGACCGTGGCACCCAATGCCGCCAGGGAAACCAAGAGGGTACGAGCCGGCAATGCCGGTGCCGGCCGCAGCAGCAAACCAGAGGCCAGCGGATCGCACAGCACCCAACCGTCCTCCGTCAGTTGATAGGCGAAGCAGTGACGGAAGCCCGCCTTCAACCACGCCAAACCTGCCGACTGAACCCGCGCCTGAAAGCCGATGATGACCATCATCCGATCGCTCCGAGATTGAATATGAATATAGACCTAGTGACGGCGCCTGCATAGTAAGACAGTCTCACATGCGAGCCGAACCGGAACGGAACCGCTGCCATGCTGACCCATGAACAGATCTGGCGGGGTGTCGACCGTCTCGCCCTTCGCAACGGCCTCTCGCCATCGGGCTTGGCCAAGCGTGCCGGGCTCGACCCGACGACGTTCAACAAGAGCAAGCGCGTCACCCAGGACGGCAAGCAACGCTGGCCAGGGACAGAGAGCCTGTCGAAGATCCTGGAGGCCACGCAGACCAGCATGGCCGAGTTCGTCACGCTGATCGACGAGACCCCGGGGCCGGCGCAGCGCGTCGCCGAGCTCCGACTGAAATCGATCAGACTCTCGCAGGTCAGCGAAGAGTCCTTCGACAAGGCCGGCTTTCCGAGCGCCGGCGAGTGGGAGGATGTCGAGTTTCCGGCGATCGAGGATCCGCGCGCCTACATCATCGAACTCGACCGTGACGGCACACAGGCGTTCTGCCGCCCGGGCTCACTGGTCGTGGTCTCGCCGTCGAGCAGCGTGCGTCGCCACGACCGGATCGTCCTGAAGAGCAAAGAGGGGACACTGCTGCTGGGCACGGTCAAGCGCAAGACGGCCCAGCATCACACGCTGATCGATACCGGCGCCCAGCCGGACGAGACGACGATCGCGACCAAGGACATCGCCTGGGTGGCGCGGATCCTCTGGGTCAGCCAGTAGGACCGGCCGACGCTGACACCGGGAATGCACAAAACGGCTAGTGACGCGTCATCTGCCCGGTCACGAAATCGTATTCCGCCTCGAGGACATGCTCCGCTCCGTCGGCGCGGAGCACCGACGAGTAGAGTCCGAAGGCGCTCACCGGAAAGGCCGGCAAGCGGACCAGCGAATGCCGTGCGAGATAGGTCGCCAGGCGGTGCTGCGGCGGCGGCTGGCGAAAGCGGGCGAGCGTGACGTGCGGCACGAACTTGCGGCGCTCCGCCGGCACGCCGGCTTCGTTCACGCACCGATCGACACGCCGTTTCAGCCGCTCGAGCGCCTCGTTCGGCGAGACGCCGATCCACAACTGGCGGAGCGCGCCACGCGGCGGAAACTGCCCGATACCGGCAAGCTCGAGATCGAACGGCGGCAGCGAGATGCCCATCAGCGCCTCGCCGATCTCGTAGAACGTATTGTGGTCGACCTCGCCGATGAACCGGACGGTCAAGTGCAGATCGGCCAAGTCGGTCCATCGCGCGTCGGGCAACCCGTGACCGAGCCGATCGAGGGCATCCCCGACCTCGGACGGCATCGCTATCGCCACGAACAGTCTCGGCAATGGTCCTCTCGATTGCTGCTGGCAGACATCGAGAGGGGCGTGACACAGCCCACGACCCGACGCAAGCACACCTCGTCGCGGCCGCGACCGCTGCGTCAGTCACAAAAAAGCGTCGATTGCGTCGTGATCGCCGTTCTCAGGCGCGCGCCGCCTGTGCTATCCGATCGGGCAGCAGCGGAAACAATTCTACCGATGGGTTAACGCACTTGGCATCTGACGGGTTCATCCGCGAGGTCGACGAGGAACTGCAACGCGACCGGATGGCGAAGCTTTGGCAGCGCTACGGTCCGATCGCGATCGGCGTAGCCTTGGTCGTGGTCGCCGCGACGGCCGGCAAGGTCGGTTGGGACGCTTGGCAGGCGCGCCAGCTGGAGCGGCAGAGTGCTGCGTTCGCCGCCGCCGAAGCGGCGCTCGAACGCGACGATTTCACCGTCGCGGCCGACCAGTTCGCCAGCCTCGCCGCCGCACAGAGTGGTGACGCCGCTGCGCTTGCGCGCTTGCGCGAGGCCGAAGCCCGTTTCGCCGCCGGCGACAGCGAGGCCGGCTTGGCCCTGCTCGACATGCTGGCCGACGATACCGGGATCGATGCGTTGCTGCGCGACTACGCTGCCGTCAGCGCCGCGCAGCGCCGGCTCGGCCACACCGATCCCGTAACCCTCGGGGCCGATCTGCGCCTCCGCATGGCCGAGAACGCGCCGTTTCGGCACTCGGCACGAGAACTCGCAGCGCTTGCTGCCCTCGAAGCGGGCGACGAGCCGGGTGCCATCGACATGCTGCGTCAACTCCAGGCCGATACCGCCACGCCCGATGCGATGCGCCGCCGCGCCGGCGAACTCCTGGCGGCACTGGGCGTCGTGGACGACGATGCCGACCCGACGACGCCTCCGGCAGACGAAGCTTCATGAGCCAAATCTTCGCTGCACGACCTTCTCGGCGGCGCTGTTTCGTGACGCTGGCAACCTCACTCTTGCTCGTCGGCTGCGGTGGCGGCTGGTTGGGCGACGTCGAAGAGGCGCCGCTGCCCGGTGAGCGCGTGCCTCTGATGCTGATGAACGAAGGCATTGCCGCCGATCCGCGCATCGCCGATCTCGACGTCGTCCTGCCGCCGCCCGAACGCGTGGCGGATTGGCCGATGCCCGGCGGCAATGCCGCCAACGCGATGCACCACCTCTACCTCGGCGACGATGTGCAATTGGCGTGGCGCGCCGGTATCGGCAGCGGCAGTGGTGGCACCAGCCAGCTGCTCGCCCGCCCGGTCGTCGCCGGCGGCCGGGTCTTCACGGTCGACAGCCAGGGCCAGATAAGTGCCTTTGCCGCGAGCAACGGTGAGCGCTTCTGGCGGGTCACGCCCGAGGGCATGCGGGCCAGCGACCGGCTCCGTTCGGGCGGTATCGCCTATGCCGACGGCCGGCTGTTCGCGACCACCGGCGGCGGCGATGTGTTGGCCCTGGACTCGGACGACGGCAGCGAGCTCTGGCGCCGCCGTCTGTTCTCGCCGATCCGCACGGCACCGACCGCCATAGGCGGCCGTCTTCTGGTCACCACCAGAGCCAACCAGACCTTTGCCCTGGATTCCGCGACCGGCGACATTCTCTGGCAGCATGTCGGCTTCTTCGAGCAGGCCGCGATTCTGGGTGGCGCTGCACCGGCCGCGGACGACCGGCTGGCCGTCGCCGCCTATTCGTCGGGCGAGGTGTTTGCCCTCGACCTCGCCAACGGCGAACCGATCTGGTCGGACACCGTGCTGCGGCCGCGCCGCACCCTGGCGATCGGCGCGATCAACGACATTACCGGCAATCCGGTGATCGATCAGGATCGCGTGATCGTCGCCGGCAACGGCGGCGAGATGGGGGCGTTCGACATCGCCAGCGGTGCGCGCAGTTGGAATCTCGACGTCACCTCCAGGCATACGCCCTGGGTCGCGGGCGATTTCGTCTACGTGCTGACCGATCGCAACGAGGTGGTGGCCATCGCCCGTCAGGGAGGCCTCGTTCGCTGGGTCAGCCCGTTGGCGCGGCTGCAGGATCCGGATGACCCGGAATCGACGCGCATCTTTTGGGCTGGGCCGGTGCTCGCCGGCGACCGCCTGATCCTCGCAGGCTCGACCGGCGAGGCGGTGACCATCTCGCCCTACACCGGCGAAATCCTCGGCAGGCTCCGCCTGCCGGGTGCCGTCTCCTTGCCTCCGATAGTGGCGGACGGCACACTCTACCTCCTGACCAACAGCGGCGACCTCCTCGCCTACCGCTAGGAGCGCTTCGGCGCACCGTCCATGACCAGTCGCATCGCCATCCTCGGCCGACCGAATGTCGGCAAGTCGACCCTGTTCAACCGGCTGACCGGCGGCAAGCGGGCGATCGTGCACGACACGCCGGGGGTCACCCGGGACCGGCTCGAAGCCCCGGCACGGCTGTTCGATCTCGATTTCGTCGTGGTCGACACGGCCGGCCTGGAATTGGGCATGAAGCAACAACTCTCCGAGCGCCTGGTCGGCCAGACATTGGCTGGCTTGGAGAGCGCCGACCTCGGTATCTTCCTGATCGATGCGCGCCGCGGCATTACCCCGCTCGACGAGGAGATCGCCCGGCTGCTCCGGAGCCAAGCCAAGCCGATTGTCCTGGTCGCCAACAAGTGCGAGGCGCGGGCCGGCGAGGCCGAGGCGCAGGCCGCCTGGAGCCTCGGGCTCGGTGAGCCGATCGCGATATCGGCCGAGCACGGCCAGGGGCTCGAGGCCCTGGCCGAGGCGCTGCGCCCGCATCTTGCCGAAGGCGCGCCCGCCGCGGCACCGATCGACGACGAAGCGGGCCCGCTGCATCTCGCCATCGTCGGCCGCCCGAATGTCGGCAAGTCCTCGCTGATCAACCGCCTGATCGAGGAGCAACGGCTGCTGACCGGCCCGGAGCCCGGGCTCACCCGCGACGCGGTCGGCATCGAATGGCAGTGGCGCGGCCGGCCGATCCGCCTCGTCGACACTGCCGGCCTGAGGCGCAAGACGCGAATCGAAGCCCCCGTCGAGAAGCTCTCCGCCGCGGCCAGCTTGCGCGCGATCCGCGGCTGCCACGTCGCGGTCCTGCTGATCGATGCCACCGAACCGCTGGAAAAGCAGGAACTGACCATCGCCAATCGGGTGCTGGAGGAAGGCCGCGCCCTGGTCATCGCGGCCAACAAGTGGGACCTGGTCGACAATCCCGAAGAGACCTTGGCCGAGATCCGTTTTCGCCTGCAACATCGGCTCGCCCAGCTCAAAAAGCTGCCACTCGTCACCCTTTCGGTGAAGACCGGCCGCGGCCTCGACAAACTCCTGCCGACCGTGATCGAGACCGTCGATCGCTGGTCGACCCGGATCTCGACCGGCAAGCTCAATCGCTGGCTCGCTGCCGCCCTCGAGCGGAATCCGCCGCCCATGGCGCAGAACCGCCGCATCAAGATCCGCTACGCCACCCAGGTCGGCACCCGGCCACCGACCATAGCGCTGTTCGCCAACAAGCCCGAGGGCGAACTGCCCGCCGCCTACAAACGCTACCTCGAGGCCAGCTTCGTCGAGGCCTTCGGGCTCGGCGGCATCGCCGTCCGCCTCGTCGTTCGCCACGGCGAGAACCCCTATCACGAGGCCCGTCGCTAGCCGCCGCATTTTGGCGAGATGCGGCAAGCGCGTGTCGCAAATCGGCCGGTTTGGTCGCGATCGGCGCTATGCGGCCGGGGCGGTGGGCGCTACCCGTCGAATGGCAGCACGGGAGACGGCATGGCACGCAATCGTCGGGGCAGGGAACGCAGGGATCGCAGTGGCGGGGCCGAGCAGCTGCCCTGGGCGCGGGTCGAGAATCCCTTCCCGCCGCTCGACATGCTGCGGCCGGAGCAGCTCGACGCTATCGACGAAGCGGCGTTGACGATCCTCGAGGAGATCGGCCTCGACTTTCTCTCGCCCGAGGCCTTCCCGGTGCTCAGCGCTGGTGGAGCGGAGGTCGAGACGGGCAGCCAGCGGGTCCGCTTCGGTCGCGATGTCATCCGCCATTGGGTCGCAAAGGCGCCCGAGACCTTCCTTCTCAAAGGTCGCGAGCCGGTCCATGACGTGGGCTTCGGCGGGCGCGAGATGGTCTTCTCGCTGATGGCCTCGGCCCCCAACTGCTCGGACATCGAGCAGGGCCGCCGACCCGGCAGCTTCGAGGATTTCTGCCGCTTCGTGAAGCTCGGCCAAGCCTTGAACGCCGTGCAGGTCTTCGGCGGCTATCCGGTCGAGCCCTGCGACTTGCCGGCCGCCACCCGCCATCTCGACTGCCAGCGCGCCTTCATCGAGCTCGGCACCAAGCCGATCCACGCCTATTCCCTCGGCCGAACCCGCATCCTCGATGCCCTCGAGATCGTCAAGCTCGGCCACGGCCTCGACGACACGGCACTCGCGGACGATCCTCGCATCATCTCGATCATCAACACGAGCTCACCACTCCGCCTCGACGGGCCGATGATCGAAGGCATGCTGGAGCTCGCACCCAGGAACCAGTGCGTGGTGGTCACGCCGTTTACGCTTTCGGGGGCCATGGCGCCGGCGACCGTGGCCGGCGCGCTCGCCCAACAGCATGCCGAGGCGTTGGCCGGCATCGCCTTTTATCAGATGATCCGACCGGGCGCCCCGTGCGTCTACGGCGGCTTTACCTCCAATGTCGACATGAAGTCGGGCGCGCCGGCTTTCGGCACACCAGAGTACTTCCGCGCCACCGTTATCTCGGGGCAACTGGCGCGGCGTTGGCGCTTGCCGTACCGCAGTTCCAACGTCAATGCCGCCAACACGGTGGACGCGCAGTCCGCCTACGAATCCATGTTCAGCCTCTGGGCCTGCGTGGCCGGCGGGGTCAACTTCGTCAAGCACGCGGCGGGCTGGCTCGAAGGCGGGCTCGTCTGCAGCCTGGAGAAGATCGTGCTCGACGTCGAACTGATCCAGATGATCCGCCAATGCATGGAGCCCATTCGGGTGGACGAGGATTCGCTCGGCCTCGACGCGATCCGCGAAGTGGGACCCGGCGGCCATTATTTCGGTGCGGCACACACCCTGGCCCGCTTCGAGAACGCCTTCCATTCCCCCTTGATTTCGGACTGGCGCAACTTCCAGAGCTGGCAGGAGGCGGGCTCGCCCACCGCCATGCAACACGCCCACGAGCGAGCCAAAGCCTTCCTCGAGGGTTACCAGCAGCCGGTCCTCGACCCCGCCCGCAAAGCGGCCATCGACGATTTCGTCGAGCGGCGCAAGCGCGAAGGCGGCGCCCTCGCCGCCTGAATTCTCAATAGGATCAAGATGATGAGCGACCTTCCCCGATCCGTCCCCTACCTCGTCGTCGGTGCGGGCATCCACGGCCTCTCCACCGCCTGGCACCTCGCCATGGGACTCGAGAAGCAGGCCCCGGGCAAGGGTTCGGGTGTACTCCTGATCGACAAGGCCGGGCCCGGTGCCGGTGCCACCGGCGTCGCCTGCGGCTGCGTGCGCAACCTCTACATGACCAGCCCGTTGCACACGATCCTCCGCCACTCGGTCGATGTCTGGCAGTCGGACCCGGTCAATTTCGGCTTTCAACAGGTCGGCTACGTCTCGGTCGGCGAAGCCAACCAGACCGCCGACTACGAGACCATGCACGCGAGTCAGAACGCGGCTGGTTATCCTTCAGACCTCTATGTCGGCCAGGAGGCCAAAACTTTCTTGAAGCGGCTCTGGCCGGACTTCAACACGGAGAAAGCCGACTGCGTGCTGCACGAGCGACCCTCGGGCTATGCCGGCACGCATACGGCGATCGCCGGGCTGGTCCGGAAATGCCGCCAATGGGGGGTCGATGTGCGCGCCGGCGTCGAGGTCCAGGGCTACGAGACGACCGGCGACCGGGTCACCGGCGTGGTCACCAACCAGGGGACGATCGCCGCCGACTGTGTCGTCATCTGTGCCGGTGCATGGGCGCCCGAGCACTGGAAGTGGCTCGGCAAACCGGCACGACTCGACCTTCACTATCCGGACGGTGGCGTCGCCGAAGACCAGGACATGTGGACCTTCTGGCGGCTGCTCGAAGGGGAGGTCTACTTGAACGGCACGAGCTACCGGACGGCCGACGACCGCGACCCGCCGGTCCTCCATGTCGAACTCATGACTACGCCCGTGGTCACCGAGGACGGGCGGGAGTTCGCCGAGCAGCATTTCTACACCTATGTCCGCTACGCCGCCGAGCGGATCGGCGCCCCGGGTGTCCAGGGCGGCACCATTCCGATCAAGCTCGGTCCCGAGGCCGTTCTCGACCCCTACGGCCACGCCAATCCCCACTACCAGGCCGACCCCTGGTTCGCAGACTACTACTGCGCCACCCTCGCCTATCTGATGGATCGCTTCAAGGGCTGCCGCCGGCACTTCAAGCAACGGCCGAACGGCGGGATCGGTGCGTTTACCCCGGACAACGTGCCGATCTTCGATTGGGTATCGTCCAACGCCTACATGGTCGCCGACAGCAATCACGGTTTCAAGATGATCGGCGTCGGCAAGCTGCTCGCCGACCAGCTGTTGACCGGCGCCCCCTCGCCCGCCCTCGAGCCCTTCGCCCTCGGCCGCTATGCCGAAGGCCGGACCTTCGGCGACCGCAACTCGAACTGCCCCTGGGTTTGAGCGCGCCGGCACGACCCGGATCGATCGTCGCCAACTCGGGGTTCGGGGCGCGAAGACGCCGCTGAGCGAGCCATTGGCGCAGCCGCACCTTCGCGCATCTCGTGCGTCGGGCCGATGCTTTCTCGGCTCTCGATCAACGGTCGGCACGATCTCGGCGCACCATCTGGCCGGAGAAGCAGCCGATTGAGGACGACCATTGCTCGTCGGATTGCGGTGCCTCGATCCCGTCCGGTGCCCGTGGCGGCCGGCGCCGCGGACTTCGTCGTCTTGTCGCATGCCTGTGCTAGACTCGAAGCCGAGAAAGACAGCGAGGAGGCCCGGGTCGTGAAGCTCGTCAACTGGAATATCGAGTGGATGAACGACTGGTTCGTGCCGATCAGCGCCGGCCCGCCGGCCTGGCGCGACAGCAACCCCGGGCGGGGCATCGCGGATGTCCCGGCTTTGGCCGCCCGGGTGGCGCGAGTCGTCGAGGCCGTGCGCCCCGACATCCTGACGGTGCAGGAAGGCCCGAGCCGGGTCGGCGAGATGCAGCTCTTCGTCGATGATCACCTCGGCGGCGCCTTCGAGGTAATCGGCCCTTCGGGCAGCGGCAGTCAACGGCTCTACGCCCTGGTCCGCAAAGGCGGGGCCGTGGCAGGTGCCAGCCGCGTCTGGCACGATCAGGCGGCGCTCGACCTCTCCCTGCCCTGGCCGGTCGACGTCGCCGGCGACCTGATCGTCGAGGGCTACCAGTTCACCCGCGAGCCGCTCCTGGTCGGCCTGCAGATCGACAGCAAACCGGTGCTCCTCGTCAACATCCACAGCAAGTCGAAATACATCCACGGCGGCCGCGGGCTCTGGGACAACGAGGCCACCCGGCCGCAGTTCATCGCCCAGGCCGTGCGCAACCGGCGACGGATCGCAGCCGAGTTGATGCGTACCCGCCAGCTCATCGACGCGGTGCTCGGCGCCGACCAGGAGGGCAAGGTCATCGTCGCCGGCGACCTCAACGACGGGCCCGGCGTCGACTTCTTCGAGCAGCAATACCTGATCCACAATGTGGTGGCCGTGGTCTCCGGCAATCCGTTCAATCCGCGACAGATGCTGCGCCACGCCTTCATCGACAAGGAGTTGAAGGAACGCAACTTTACCGCCCGCTTCGACGACTTCATCGACGAGATCGACGACCGACCGCTGCTGCTCGATCACATTCTGGTCTCACCGAGCCTCTATTGGGGCGCGCTGCGCAACGCCCGGATCGAGCACGACGCCTTCGAAGCCGAACTCGACCCGACCAAGGTCGGCCGTGATGCCCACCCGAGCGACCATCGCCCGCAAAGCGCCACCTTCGAGTTCGCCTGAGCGACGCCCGGTCCAGCCATCCCTGATCGGGGGCGAGCGGCAAAAGACCGCCGCCTGGGAAGAGCAGCTTCCCCTAAGCCACCAGCCGCGCGTCGAATCCCGCCTCCGTGGCGCTCATCAGCGCCTTCTTCCCGCGCAACTTGGTCTGCAGATAGACATCGTGCCGCCAGAGAGTGCGCAGGTGCTGGAGGGTTTTCTCGGCGTGGGTCAGATCGAGGTCGCGGCCGTCGTGCTCGTGGCGGAGCATGAGTGTCCGCCGGCCGGCATGGTCGGCGTCGATGACCTTGATGACCGGGAGTGAGGCGGTGCCGGTTTGCGCCAGCAGCTTGGCCTTGACCTCGGCGTAATGCTCCTCGTCGGCGATCCTGTCGACAACCAGGTGCTCGCCCCTCGGCTTGTAGGAGAAGAGGTCGATCTGGCGCATGATCTCCGGGGTCAGGAAGCGGCGGAGGAAGGCGGTATCGCGGTCGGATTCGCGCACCTCGAAGAGCTTCGCCCGACCTTCGGGGGTGTCGGGACCGCCGAAGCGCCGCTCGATATCGTGCCAGATGACGAAGCCGAGGTGGTAGGGGTTGAGGCTGCCGGGATGCGGGCAGATGACTTGGTTGTGGCGGACCATGAACTCCATGAAGATCGCCTGCGGCAGGTCGAGGGCGGTCATGATCTTGTGGTGCCAGTAGCTGGCCCAGCCTTCGTTCATGATCTTGGTCTCGATCTGCGGGATGAAGTAGCGGGCCTCCTCGTCGACGATGGTCAGCAGGTCCTTTTCCCAGTCGGCGAGCTCCGGGTTGTGGTCGCGGATGAACAGCAGGAGGTTTTCGTCGGGCTCCAGCGGCACGCGGTCGAGTTCGGGCTCGACCCGCTCCTGGCGCTGGACCAGGTGATCGAACTCGCCCCGTTGCGGCTGTGCTGCATCGCGCAGCCGGGCGGCCTGCTCCTTGCGGCCGAGCGTGCGGATGGCCTGGTTGCGCGAACGATTCATCGACAGCGCGTGAGCAGCGTCGAGGACACGCTCGACCGCATCGGTGCCGATCGAGGGGTCTTCGAGATAGCTGCGCACCCGATCGGCCCGGGTTTTGAAGCCGGCGATGGTTTCACCGGCCCGGGTCGCACTCGTGAAGGTGAAATTGTTCTTGAAGAAGTCGTTGTGGCCGTAGACGTGCGCGATGGTCAGCACCTGCAGGCAGAGCGAGTTGTCGCGCATCAGATAGGCGAGACAGGGATCCGAGTTGATGACCATCTCGTAGGGCAGGCCTTGCACGCCGTAGGAGTACATGGTCTTGAGCTGCTCGAAGCTCTTGCCGAACGACCAATGCGGGTAGTGCGACGGCATGCCGTGATAGGCCATGTAGCCGAGCATGGCTTCCTGGTCGCAGACCTCGAACTCCTGCTCGTAGCAGTCGAGCTCGAACTCGTGGACCTTTTCCAGGATGCGCGCGTCCCAGGTCTCGAGATCACGCATCGTCCATTCGCTCATGGGCGGGCTTTCCTCACAACAGATCGTCGACCAGGTCGTGGCGGTCGGTGGGGCACCGGGTCTTGTCGAGCAGCTGGTCGAGGGTGCAGCGGCAGGTCTCCTGCAGGGAAGCGGCGGCACCGGGCTCGTCGCGATCGATGAACTCGCCTTCGGCGATGCGTCGCGCCTCGGCGTCGAGACGCTCCAATCGGGCCTCGACATCGTGGCGCACGGCTGGCGTCAGACGATCGTCGATCGCCGCCTGGAGGTCGCTGATCGAGACGGCCCATCTCGGCCGCGGCGGCTCGGCCGGCGAATACTCCAGCTCGAGAAAATGGATAATGATCCGGCGCAGCTGGCTCTCCACAGCGACGAAATTGGCGTCAACCAAGCCGGTCACCTGGTCGATCAGGTGTGCGAAGTCGATGGGCGCGTTCGGACGGGTGGCCTGGAACTGTCGCAGCGCTTCGGCCTGGTGTTGCACCCAGGCGTAGAAATCGGTGCTGGAGAACTCGGCCGGATCCACCTGCTCGCGGAGGTCGCTCGCCATGGCCGTCACCCCTCGTCCCGGACGCGGTCCTTGGACATGAAGGCCTTGAACGCGGGCCAAATGTCCTCGCGTCGCTCGATGAGCACGGACTGGAAATTATCGGCCGCCAGCTTCTTGAAGCGATCGATCATCGAGCTCTCGTAATAGTGTGAGCCCATCGGCTTGATCTCGCCGTAGCCGAAGAGGTTGCAAGTGTCGCACAACTCTTTGGCGGTTTTCATTGCCTCGGCATTGTCGGAGTCGAAATTATCACCATCCGAGCAATGGAAAGCGTAGATGTTCCAGTGCGCCGGATGGTAGCGGTTCTTGATGATCTCCAAGGCCTTGTGATAGCCGGAGGAGATCAGCGTGCCGCCGCTCTCACCTTTATGAAAAAACTCGTCCTCGGTGACCTCCTTGGCCTGGGTGTGGTGGCCAATGAACACGAGCTCGGTGTTCTGGTATTTGGTGCAGACGAATTGATAGAGGAGAAAGAAAAAACTCCGTGCCAGATACTTCTTCAGCCGGTCCATCGAGCCCGAGGTATCCATGATGCAGATGACGACCGCATTGGACTCCTCTTTGGTGTCGACGCGGAGACGACGATAGGTGAGATCGGATTTGTTGAACGGGAAACGCTCGGCGGGCTCGGCCTCGTCGCGCTGTCCGGTCGATTCGAGGTTCGTTGTCGTCGCGCCCCGGGCGATCTGCCGCTTGATTCGCTGCTTGGCGGTGCGCTTCCTGTCGAGATGGGCGCGCACGCCCTGCTTGCGGTAGCCGAGCCGCTTGGCGACGCGCTCGGAGAGCGCCTCCTTGAGGATCTTGCGCTCCAGGTCCGGGAGTTCGAGATCCTCGAACATGATGTCGACCAGTTCGTCGAGACTGATCTCGGTCTCGTAGATATCCTGGCCGGGTTCGTTGCCGCCCGGACCGGGTCCCTGCCCCTGACCCGGCTTCTGCCCGGCCTTGCCGACGACTTGGCCGGGCTGGGTGTCGCCGTCGCCGGTGCCTACCCCGCCCTCGTTGTCGCCGAAGACGAAGCGATACTCCTTGATGCCGCGGATCGGGACCTTGACGATCCGGTCCCGATCACGACCGATAATGCTCTCTTCGGCGATAATGTCCGCGATGTTGTCGCGGATCGAGCGACGCAGCTTGTCCCGATGCCGCTTGCGGTCACCGGCGCTGCGATCCGAACGGAGAGCGTCACCATGAGCGTAGGGGCGAAAAACCGTCATACCTCGGAAAGTGGCCCTCTGGGCCGACTTTCTCAATCCTTCCAGAGATGGTTGGCGGCATATTTGAGGATCGTGTCGATGCTGTCCTCGGTATACCCTTGGCCCATCAGATTTTCCACCATTGAATCGTACTTTTGCCGCTGTTCCTCGTCGCGGGTGCGCGCCTTGGTGATGATCCGGCTGATATCTCGGACCGAATTCATCAGCTTTTTCTCGATCGCTTCCTTCAAGGGCTCGTAGCTCTCGTAGTCGATCTTCTCACCGCGCCGCGTGGCCGCCCAGAGATAAGCGATGACCTCCTGGCGAAAACCGTCGGCGGCCGGGCCGATGATGGCGATCTGCTCCTCGATCGATTTGAGGAAGCCCTCGTCGGGCTGCATCTCGTCCTTGGTCGACGGATCCTTGACCTTGGTCTTGGTGACGTAGGCCTCGGCGTGGTCGAGATAGTTCTGGAACAGGGTTTCGGCTTGGCCCTTGAAGGAGAAGACGAAGGCCTTGGTGATGTCCTTCTCCAGCATCTCCAGATAGGCCTTGTGCAACGTGTCCTGGAGAAACTCGAGGTAGAGTTTCTTCACGTCATCGGCGAGATCGGCTTCCTTGACCATGCCGATCAGCGCTTCGCGGACATTGATCGGGTGGATGGTGTCGTTGTTCTGGGCGAGCGCCGAATCGAGCGCCTTCATGATGAAGCGGGTCGAGATGCCGAACAGGCCCTCACGCTTGGTATCGTCGCGAAGCTCGTAGGCGGTGAGCTTCTTCGGCCGGCCCTTCTCCAGCACCTCTTCGCCGTTGTAGATCTTGAGCTTGGTCATGAGGTCGCATTTCGCCGACGGCTCCAGCCGCGACAGGATCGCGAACATCGAGGCGATCTCGAGGGTGTGCGGCGCGATCTTCGCCTCGAACTTCGAGTTGCCCAAGAACTTCTTGTAGATCTTGACCTCTTCGCTGAGCCGCAGGTTGTAGGGCACCTTGACCACCACGATGCGATCGAGGATCGCCTCGTTGGTATGGTCGGCCTTGAACTTCTGCCACTCGGCCTCGTTCGAGTGCGCGACGATGCAGCTGTCGACGTAGATCGTGCCGTGCCGGCCGGGCGCCGGGACCATCTTCTCCTGCGTCGCGGTGATCATCGTGTGCAGGTACTCGGTCTCGTTCTTGAAGACCTCGATGAATTCCACCATCCCACGATTGCCGACGTTGAAGGCGCCGGAGAGCTCCAGGATCCGCGGATCACCCTCGGAGAACCGATCGAGCTTGGAAATGTCCTCCGAGCCGATGAGAACAGAGGTGTCCTGGTTGTTGGGGTCGACCGGCGGCACGACGCCGATGCCGCGCCGGGCGCGAATCGAGAAGGTCATCGTCTTGATCGGCATCCGCTCGTATTCGCCGTTGTACTCGTTGAGCAGGCGATGCCGGGTGATCGGGTCGATGTCGCCCTCGATCTTCACGCCCAGCATGTCCTCGAAGGCCGGGCGGAGGTGACGAGGAACGAGGCAGAGCGGGTTGCAGTAGATGGGCGACCCCTCGATCACGTAGATCGGTTCGAGCCCTTCCAGACCACGCTTCAGACGCTCGACCAGACTCGATTTGCCGGAGCCTACCGGGCCCATGAAGTAGAGAACCTGGCGGGCCTCTTCACCGCCCATCGCCGCCGAATGGAAGTAGCGGACGATCTTCTCCAGCGTCCGCTCCATACCGAAAAATTCGTCCTTGAAAAAGTTGTAGACCTTCACCGGATCGTCGCCGAAGACGCGCTTTGCTCGCGGGTCGGCCTCAAGATCGAGCTCCGCCACGCCCTTCTCGATGATCATGTGATACATGCGCCGATGGGCGAGATCGGCGAGGTGCGGTTTCTCTTTCACCAGCTCCAGATAGTCGAGAAAGGTGCCTTGCCATTCCTGCCGCTGACGCTCGACCCGGTCGTTCTCGATCAGAGCGGCAAAATCGACCTTATCACCTGGCATCCGCGATTTCCCTTCCTCGTTCGCCTGTCTCATCGGCTCCGCAACGGCGAAGTCGCCCTGCACCGCGATTGCCGACTTCGACCCTCCGGATCGGTCGGCTCGACCTCAGCGGCGCGGCCGGCACATTGCGCCGAAATCCTATCCTACCTGTTCTCACCCATCCTGCCAAATCTCTGCGGTCGACCAAACAAGACCCGCTCTCGCGTTCGCCGCGCACGCCTTTGAGTTGCAAACCATCTGCTTGCTTCTCTATGTACGCGATCCAACCTGGGATGACAAGTTAACACTTCACCCGATGTTTGAAAGTTAAACTTCGGCAGCTTTGCGATAGTGTCGCGTCGACAAATCGGACGCAATGATGATTGCAAATTTGTGAGCATTCGCACAAATGAACGGTCCCGCATTCGAGGCAAGAGCCCGCGGCCGAGCAGTGGCACGGGAAACGAGCACGACTCCCCCTCCCTCTTTGAGCATATGGATGGATGGGGGCGGGTCAATAGCCGAAGCTCTCGGCAACCCGGCTTTTGTCGGCCCCGCATACGGCATATCGCAAGGCGCACCGTTGCGTTTGCCGGACGGCACACGCCAAGTGCGATCGGGAACGGCGCTCGAGCCAGTCTGCCTGCCGCCGCCCGGCCGGCTGCGGCGGACAGGAAGTCCGCAAGCCGCCATCGAGGACAACACTGACGGAGCGCTCGCTGAAGGCGCGAATCAGCGCAAGGGAACCGGTCTACGGCGCCTAATTGGCCCTGGCCGACGCCGACGTCGCCGAACTGCTGGCCCATGCCGGCTACGATTTCCTCGTTCTCGACCAGGAGCACGGCCCGGCCAGCCTGGAGACCGCTATCGACGTGATGCGGGCCGCCGACGCTGCCGGCTGCCCGCTCGTGGTGCGCGTACCCTGGAACGACCCCGTCTATCGCAAGCGCATCCTCGATGCGGGTGCTACCGCCATCATGGTGCCGATGCTGGAGGATGCGGACGCCGCCCGCGCTGCTGTCGCCGCCTGCCGCTATCCGCCGGCCGGCACTCGTGGCTACGCTGCAGCATCACAGCGCTGCTCACGGTGGGGCAAGGATGCGGTCTATGCCGAACGGTGGCAGGACGAACCCTTGATCATGGGCCAGCTCGAAAGTGCGACCGCTGTCGAGACTGCGGCGGCGATAGCTGCTGTCGACGGCATCGACGTGCCGTTCATCGGGATCAACGACATGACAGGCTCGATCGGGCGGCTCGGCCGAACGGAGCACCCGGACGTGCGTGCCCTGGTGAAACGCTGCGAGACGGCACTGCGGTCGAGCGGCAAGCCCCTGGGGACGGTCCCGTCGGGCATGCGGCGAACGCCCGAGCTCTTCCAGGTCGGCTCTACCGTCGTGGCGGGTGCGGTCGACTCGATGCTGCTGCGACAAGCGGCACGGGCCGATGTGGCGGCCCATCGGCTCGTGCCTTGACCCGATTGCGGGCTTACGCCCGAACAGCGGGAGCGTCGCTCAGGAGCGCTCCAGCCGTCCGCCGACGAGCGCCGGGTCGGGTTGGGTTGGTGAAGTGCCCTCGCCTCGAGCGCCGCGAAGGCGCCGACCGCTCGCCTCGGCGGAGACGGCCTCCGGGCGAGCCACGCGACGAAGCCGCCGACCGGCAAGAGTGCCAGACCGGCGCCGCGCAGCAACCCGACGGGCAGCCCCAGGATCCCTGCCCAAAAGCCGGCGGCGCCCGCCAGCGCGAGACCGGCGGCGAGACAGAGTGCGGCGTCGGCGGCGAGAAGGCGATGCAGGGACGATGCTGACGCGATAATCGGCATGGTGCTTTGCTCCTGGCTGGTGACGGCCCCACCATGCGGCGAACGGCGGCAGCGGGTCGATTACCTCGGAGGTTATTGCCGATGGCGATCGATCAACAGCATGTAGAAGCGATTTCCCCAACCGGAGTGGGTTCGATATCCGACGACCTCGGCGATCTCCTGCGCTGCTGGCGGCAACGGCGGCGTGTCAGTCAGGTGGCGTTGGCGCTCGATGTCGAGATCTCGACCCGCCATCTGAGCTTTATCGAGACCGGCCGGGCACAGCCGAGCCGATCGGTGGTGTTGCGCCTCGCGGAGCAGCTCGGAATGCCGCTGCGCGAGCGAAACCGCCTCCTGCTCGCGGCCGGCTTATGCACCGGTCTTCCCGGCACGGCCCCTCGACCACCCGGCCCTCGCCGCGGCACGACAGGCGGTCGAACGGGTGCTCACCGGCCACGAGCCCTACCCCGCTATCGCCGTCGACCGCCACTGGACGCTGATCGAAGCGAACCGGGCTTTTCGCCCGCTGCTCGACGGCGTGGCACCCCGGCTGCTCGAACCACCCGTCAACGTTCTGCGGCTCGGCCTGCATCCCGAGGGCTTGGCCCCGCGCATCCTGAATTTTCGCGAATGGCGAGCCCATCTGCTGGCCCGGCTTCGGCAGCAGCTGGAGGCCACCGGCGATCCGACGAGCGCCGAATTGCTCGACGAGTTGGGCGGCTATCCGGTGACCGCAGCCGGGCCGCCGAAGCGAGGAGAGGATTTCGGCGGGGTCTGCGTCCTCCTTCGGCTGCGCGCCGGTACCGAAGAGCTCGCCTTCCTCGGCACCACCACCGTCTTCGGCACGCCGCTCGACCTCACGCTTTCCGAGCTGGCGATCGAGGCCCCCTTCCCTGCCGATGCGGCCACCGCACGGCTGCTGCAGCACGCCGACCGACGCTCGACCGATCCGCGCCCGCGCGGCTCCGCATCAGAACCTGCGGTCGGTCCGGGCCTCAACCACGAACGATGATCTTGACGCGTTCGCCGGGCACCAACTCGCGTCCCCGATCCAGGCCGTTCAGGGTGACGAAGTGCTCGCGCGGCAATTCGTCCACCTGCATCTGCCGGGCGAAGCCGTCGATCGTGTCACCGGGCTGGACCGTGACGAGACGGATGCGCTGCGGGCGAAGCTCGGCGGCTTCGGCGGGTGACAGCCGACGGAAGCTGTCGACGGCGCTGCGCAGGTGGTTGCGCTCGGCTCGGCCGATTTGCCCGGCGATGACGATGAAGCGGTAGAAGGTGCGATCGGCACCCGCGATCGCGACGAGCCCAGCCTGAGCCGGCCGCCCACTCAGCTGCATCTGTGCATAACCGACCGCGGCATCGAGACCGTTGGCAGTACGGAAGGTCGAGACGTCGCGCAACGACCCGTTCTCGACCCACTCGCGCTCCAGATACTGCCGTGGATTCGTCGCCCGCTCGGCCTCTTCGAGATCGAAGACGAGAAAGCGGTTCTCCCCCCGGCCGACCACCGCGTCGGGCTGATTGATCACCCGGTAGCCTTCCGGGTATACGAACTCGAGACGCAGCGCCGGATGCGCGAAGCGCTGACCGAGCACGAAACCCTGCGCCGGACTCTGGCCGTAGATCATGCCGTCGAGTTGGTCGAGCAGTGCGTCACGGTCACGTCGGGTACTGCTGCTGCCGGTGTTGCGCGCTGCTTCCCTGGCCCGGGCGACGCGGTCCGGGGCATCGGGATGGCTGGAAAAGAAGTGGTCGATCGCGCCGCGTTCCAGACTGACGCCGGCAATCTTCGCCTGCAGCTCGGCGCTGGTCTGCAGCGCCTCGAGAAAGGTCGCCATCGCCGTCGGATCGTAGCCGGCCCGGTCGAGGTAGCGCACGCCGAGCGCGTCGGCCTCGTATTCCTGGCCGCGCGAGTAGGTCATGGTCAGGCCGTAGCCGATCGCTTGACCGGCCTGGCCGCCGAGATCGGCGCCGGTCTGGCCACCGAGATAGGCGCCGCCGATCACCCCGAGCAGACCGAGGCCGGCGGTCAAGAGCGTACCGGTCGCTTGGCGCGAGGCGCCGTGCCTGGCCGTAACGTGGCCGATCTCGTGGCCGATCACGCCGGCGAGCTCGGCCTCGTCCTCGGCCAGGGCCATGAGTCCACGGGTCACGTAGACGTAGCCGCCGGGCAGCGCGAAGGCATTGACCACCTCGCTGTCCAGCACGGTGAAGGTGAAGTCGAGTTCGCTCAGCTCGGAGACGTTCCCGAGCCCGGTGCCGATCCGCTGCACATAGCGCTCGATCGCGGGATCGCCGATCGACCCGCCGTATTGCGCCAAGATCTGCGGATGCGCCTCGCGACCGATGCGAACGTCGTCCTCGACCGAGCCGAAGGCCAAAATGGGACCGCCGCCGGCGGGGGCGGTGGTGCAAGCGGACGTGGTGAACAGCGCACCGACGAGGGCAGTGGCAACGAGGGCGGACTTGAAGCGGCTCACGGCAGGATCTCGATCCCCTGATGCGTCCAAAGCTCGATCATCGGGCCGTTCTCGGCGAAGAGAGTGCCGCGCAAGCGGACTTGCCGGCCCTCCAGCGCCCCCGGATCGAAGCCGTCGCGCTGCATACCGCGCAACACGTCGCGATCGATCCGCGCCGTCGTGTCGGAACGCCAGTCCGGCCCGAAATTGAGGTAGAAGTAGCGCTGTTGCGCGCTCGCCTGCAAGACGCGCCCCTGCAAGAGCACGAACTGGCCGAGGTGGGAGGCGGCACGATCCGGCTCGCTGCCGACGACGATGGTGTCGGGGTTGCGCCAGATGCCGCGCCCGGCACGCTCGGCGCGGGCTTCGGCCGCGAGACCGGCTTCGAGCGCCACCGGCTCGGCCCCGGGTAGCGGCCGGACCAGGGCGAGACCGGCTTCGAGCAGCACCAGCTGCAGTGACGGACCGTCCGGTGAAGCGGCCCGCACCGGCAGCCGGCCGTAGCGATCCGCAGGCTCCACTGCAGTCGTGACGATCTCGGCCCGAGCGAGCAGGGGTGCCAGCGTCGCCGGAACCTCCTCGGCAACGCTCTCGGGCACCACGATGCCGTCGAGCACGGCAGTTCGCCCGTCCTCGAGGCGCAGTTCGACCAGCGGTTCGGCGCGACCGACGGCACCGGCACCACCGATCTCCAGCCGGAGCGGCTGTGCGCCGGCGACCGACGCCGCGACCCCGAGGCCGAGCATCGCGGCGCGTGCCGACCACTGTCCGATTTGTCTTGCCATGCGCGTTCCGTTCGCGATCGACGCCCGGATCGCGTCTTAGCCCATCGCACCGCCCGATTGCACGCCTCGCGTGCACGCGCACCGTGGCGACTCATCGAGGCTTGGCCAAGCCGACCGATGGCTGGTATACGACACATGGTTGCGCCCGTAGCTCAGCAGGATAGAGCACCAGATTCCTAATCTGGGGGTCACAGGTTCGAATCCTGTCGGGCGCGCCAGCCTCTCACGTCCCGCGTCAATCCATGATGTTGTAGCCGCCGTCGATGAAGACGGTGTTGCCGGTGATCAGCTTGGCGGCGTCGGTCGCAAGGTAAGCAGTGGCCACGCCGACATCGTCGATGCCGACGAGCGAGCGAGTCGGTGCCTTGTCGGCCGCGGTGTTCAACAGCTCGTCGAAGGCGGAAAGGCCAGAGGCGGCACGGGTCTGCAGCGGGCCGGGCGAGATGGCGTGGACTCGGATGCCTGCCGGACCGAGTTCGGCCGCCAGATAGCGGGTCGCCGCCTCGAGCGCTGCTTTCACCGGCCCCATGATACCGTAGTTCGGGACCACCTTCTGGGCGCCGAAGAAGGTCATGGTAAAGAGCGTGCCACCGTTCTTCATCAGCGGCTCGGCGAGGTGCGCCATCCGGATGAAGGAGTGCACCGAGACGTCCATGGCTTGCAGAAAGCCTCGGCTGGAGCAATCGACAACGCGGCCGTGCAGGTCGTCGCGCGGTGCAAAAGCGATCGAGTGGAGCAGGAAATCGAGCTGGCCCCAGTGCCGCTCGATCTTCTCGAACAGCGCTTCGAGTTGCCCCTCGATCTGGACGTTGAGGGGCTCGAAAATGCTCGCTTCCAACTCCTCCGCCAGAGGCTCCACGTGCGTCTTGGCCTTGTCGTTGTAGTAGCTCAACGCGAGGTCGGCACCCAAGAACTTGAAGGCCCGCGCACAGCCGTAGGCGATGGACTGATCGTTGGCGATGCCGACCACGAGGCCTTTCTTGCCGGTGAGCGTGACGCTCTCCGGTGCAAAGCGAGGGGCTTCGGCCATGGACTGTCTCCGGCTATTCGTAGGCACAAGTCTGCCCGGTCATGGTTAGCGCTGCCCGGCCCGTTCGGCGAGGGTCTTCTCGTCGCTGCAGCGCCGAGCAGCGGGCCGCCGGCCAACATGCGCCGCTGGGGACGATGGCCACGGGGATTGCGCCACGCGCTGCGATCCACGCCGCACGGCAGAACGGCGAAGGTCGAGCAAGGCCGAGCCGAGGTAAGCTTCATCAGCCCGGCTCGACCGCAGTGCCTGGGCTCATTGGTCGCAGCGCCGGGTGTGTCGCCGAGCACGCAATGGCCCGCTCGAGCGCCGACCGAGTAGTCCCACCTGTGACGATTCTCGCATTGCAACACAGTTCGTGTTTGCTACGCTGCTTTGGTGTTTGCTACGCTGCTGCTGAATTGATGCAGCGAAGGGCCAGTGGGATGTTCGGCAGCAATCTCGCCACTTATGTGATCGATACGTGGCAACGCTCGATTCTCTATGCCGACGTCATGCGGCAACGGGGCAACCAGTTCGTCGAGCACTACCAGGCCGGAAAGCCGCCGGTGCTGGTCTTCGACTACGAGACGGTGATGGACGGTGCCGATCTCGAGCGACCCTGCAACTACCTCCTGTTGCGGATCAAGCCCGACGCCAAGGTGCCGACCGATCCGAAGAAGCGCCCCTTCGTCATCGTCGACCCGCGCGCCGGGCACGGCCCGGGGATCGGCGGCTCGAAGGAGGCGAGCCAGGTCGGCGTGGCGCTCAGGGCCGGCCACCCGGTCTATTTCGTCTCGTTCCGCCCGCAGCCCGTCGAGGGCCAGAGCCTGGGCGATATCGCGCATGCCGAGTATCGCTTTCTCGAGAAGGTCAAAGAACTGCATCCGGATGCCGAGGCCAAGCCGGCGATCGTCGGCAACTGCCAGGCCGGCTGGGCGATCATGATGCTCTCGGCCTATGCGCCCGAGCAGGCTTCGGTGATCGGTATCTCGGGCGCGCCTCTCTCCTATTGGGCCGGTGTCGAGGGCAAGAACCCGATGCGCTATCTGGGCGGGCTCGTCGGCGGCAACTGGGTCACCTCGCTGATGTGCGATCTCGGCGCCGGCACGTTCGACGGCGTTCATTTGATCAGCAATTTCGAGAACCTCAATCCGGCCAACACGCTGGTCGGCAAGCCCTACAACCTGTACGCGAAGATCGATACCGAGCCCGAGCGCTTTCTCGCTTTCGAGCGCTGGTGGGGCGGCTTTTTCATGCTGACCCAGCACGAGATGGAGGAGATCACCTCGGAGCTTTTCGTCGGCAACAAGCTGACGCAGGGCAAGATCGTCGCGGCCGATGGCACGCGCATCGATCTGCGGAAGATACGGGCCCCGATCGTCGTCGTCTGCTCCGAGGGCGACGACATCACCCCGCCGCCCCAGGCGCTCAACTGGATCCTCGACCTCTACGACAGCGTCGACGAGATCCGGGCCAACGAGCAGACCATCGTCTACACGGTGCACCCCACGGTCGGGCACCTCGGCATCTTCGTCTCGGCCAAGGTGGCGCTCAAGGAGCATGCGGAGTTCGTCAGCTCTCTCGATTTGCTGGAGACGCTGGCCCCCGGGCTCTACGAAATGGTGATCGAGGAGGAGCACCTCGAGGACGAAGGCAAGGCCGCCGAGCATCCCCAATACTACGTCCGCTTCGAAGCGCGCACGCTCGAGGACATCATGGCCTATGACGACGGGCGCGAGGACGAGGAGCCGTTCCGCACGCTGGCCAAGGTCTCGGAAACGAATCAGGGCCTCTATCGCCAGATGGTGAGCCCCTGGGTCAATGCGATGGCGACGCCGCAAATGGCCGAGGCGGCGCGCCTCCTCCACCCGTCGCGGCAGGTTCAGCTCTGGGCATCGGACCTCAACCCCTGGATGGCGGGCGTCAAGTGGCTCGCCGCGCAGGTACGCGACAACCGGCAGGCACTGCCGGCGGACGATCCCTGGCGCAAGGCCGAGCAGGCCGGGGTCGAACGGGTAGAGGATGCACTCGAGCAATGGGCGCAGGCACGCGATCGGATGATCGAGCAGGTCTTCAAGGCGGTCTGGACCCAGCCCTGGATCCGCGCCATGGTCGGCGAGGAGGCGTCGTTCGCGGACGTTAAGAAACCGAAGGTGCGGCGTGACAGGGACTTCCGCGAACTCGCCCAACTCAAGCTCGCAGCATTCGACGATCGTGAGCAGGAAGGTAGCTTCGCCGAGGCGGTGATGCGCGTCATCTACGCGGCGACGAAGGCGACGGGCGGGGTCGACGCGCGCGGCTATGTGGCGGCGCGCGAGATCTGGGCGAACCATCCTCGCTTGGCGTCACTGCCGCGCGCCAAGTTCCTCGCCGAAGCCAAGGAGGCGGCGTTGATGGTCGCCTTCGACGAGGAGCGGGCGCTGACGACCCTGCCACAGCTCCTGCCGACGCCCGAGGAGCGGCACGAGGCATTCGAGTTGTTGCGGCAGATCGCCGGCTGGCGGCCGAAGATGCTGCCCGACGTGGAAGCGCTGATGGCGCGGGTGGCGACGATCCTGGAGGTGGCACCCGCCGGCTCGGGCACGCCTGCCATCGAATCGCCGGCAGCGACCGAACAGCCGCAAGACACCACCACTCCTGCACCGACGGTGGTAACCCGCCTCGAGGTTTCTCCCAAGGCGGCGCCACCGCGGCGTCCCGCCCGGCAAAGGTCGACCAGGAAGTAGGCCGGAGATCTCCCTGATCGACCGCGTGCCGAGCGGTCGAGCCAGGGGGCTCATCCGTGCAGGTCGGGCTGGTCCACTCGACGAGGGTGCCGCGACAAAACCGGCGGCATCCTCGAGGTGGCGCTCCGCGAACAGGACCGCGAGGTCGCGGACAAGCTACGCTGCGGTGATCCGGCAGACGGCGGGAAGGGACGCGGCGGCCATCGTCCAGGCGGTGGGCAAGGAAGCCGTCAACTTCAGCGCGATGGCAAAGCGCGCTCGACGCTTCCGTGCCGGCCGCCCGTTGCGCGCTCGACCGTCACGCTCGGCACCGCGACCGCGGCACACGCCGAGGCGATCGGAGCGACAACTATCGAAACGGGCACGCCCGGATCATGCGCCGAACGCCTGCACATGCGGTCAGCACCGAAGCATTCAGGCCAGCAGCGCGAAAAGAGCGGCCATGTAGAGGCCGTAGGCGCCGACCAGGACGGCGCCTTCCTGGCGATTGACACGCCAGCCGGTGACGGCGAAGGCGAGCAGCACGGCGGTGGCGCCCAGCATCACCCAGATATCGAAAGCGATGATCTGCGGCGGCACGGCGATCGGGGTGACCAGGGCGGTAAGGCCGAGAATGCCGAACACGTTGTAGATGTTGCTGCCCACGATATTGCCGAAAGCCACGTCGGCTTGGCGCCGCAGAGCCGCGACGATCGAGACGGTCAGCTCCGGCAGCGACGTGCCGACAGCAACAATGGTGAGACCGACGACGGTCTCGGAGATGCCGGCTACTGCGGCCATCGCGATCGCGCCGTCGACCAGAAGAGCGGCACCGAGAAGGGTCGCGAGCAGGCCACCGGCCGCGAGCAGCAGCGCCAGCCACATACGGTGCGGCCGTGGCTCGAGCGCACCTTCGGCAGCGTGCATCGCGGCCGACGCGTCGTGGACGCGGCTCTCCTGGCGATAGGTGTAGCCGACATAGGCCAACAGGGCGACGAGGAGGGCGACGCCGGACAGCCGCCCGATCGAGCCGAGCATGACGACGCCGAGGCAAGCGAGCGCGGCGAAGAGCACCACGCTGCCGTCCCGCTTGAAGGCGGCGGGATCGGTGCGGAGCGGCTGGATCAGCGCGGCGAGGCCGAGGATGAGGAGGATGTTCGCCGTGTTGGAGCCGACGACGTTGCCGACCGCGATACCGGGCGAGCCGGCGAGGGCCGCCTGCAAGCTGGTCAGGAGCTCCGGCGTGGAGGTGCCGAAGCCCACCAGGGTGAGGCCGATGAGCAGCGGCGAGAGGCCGAGCCGACGGGCAATGGCGACGGAACCACGGACGAAGCCGTCGCCACCGGCGACCAGCAGCAGAAGACCGCCGCCGAGTTGGGCGAGAACGAGAAGGTCGAGCGACGCCACTTCGCGCATCATTTCATGGCTGGAGGACGATGAAACCCATCGCGGCCCGGCTTTCTACGCCGACGACGACGGCGCGTCGGCGGTCCTTGACGCCGCAGCCGGCGACAGGCTGCTCGACGGCACGTGGCCCATGGCCTCAGGCCTGTTGCCGGGGTCTGGTCAGTATCGGCCAGTAGGCCACGGTGAACGTCATGAATGCGAGAACCCAAAGCGTGCCTGCCAGCATGCTCAGCCCGTCGAAGCCGAGGGCGGTGCCGTCGACGATGCGGGCGAGTGCGCTTGCGACGATCAGGACAAAAATGGCGCTCGTCGTCGGGCCGGCGGTCAGTGCCCGGCCGGAATGGCCGAGACTGGCGCGGGTCATCACCGCCAGGGTCATTACACCGATCCCACCGACCGTCCAGGCATGCAGCGCCGCGACCGGCTGGACGGCGCTATCCACATGGCTCGCAGCGAGCAGCAGGAAGCCCACGGGCACGAAGACGTAACCGACATGGAGAACGGTCACCAGAGGCTCGGCAAACGTGCGGTCGCCGGCCCAGCGGCCGAGCCGGACGACATGGAGCAAGCCCGCGAGCAAGGCGAGCACGGCAGTGGTCGGGCTCCAGGGGCTCGCGACAAAGCCCACGAGCGTGAGGCCGGCGAAGGCCACAGCGAATCCGTCGAAAAGGTTCATCGGCGCCGGCAGCCGGCCGGCCTCGGCCGCGCTGGCGTGGCCCTTGGCGAGCCAGTTGCGGGTGAAGCTCGGCACGATGCGGCCACCGATCAGCATCAGCAGAAGGAGGATGGCAGCGATGCCGAGGCGGGTACCGTATTCCGCGAAACCTCGAAGGTTCGCCTCGATGTGAAAGACGGCGTTACCGATGAAGAGCAGACCGACGAGGAGCAGAACCGGCAGATTGCGCCTGTTGGCACCAGCCAGAAGCTCACGCGTGACGATCGCGATGAGGCATGCGAGGAACGCGAGGTCGAGGAGACCTGCGGCAAGCGGGCCGAGCCACTGCCCTGTCGTAACGGCTATCCGGCCGGCGAGCCAGACCAGAACGAAGGCCAAGAGCGGCACACCGGTGACCGGCAGGCGCCCGGTCCAATTGGGCACGGCGGTCAACAGGAAACCCGCGACAATGGCGGTAAGGTAGCCGTACAGGAGCTCGTGCACGTGCCAATCGAGTGGTGCCAAGTGGGTCGGCAGTAGCAACAGACCCGAAAGCATCAGCAGCCAGCCGAGCATGGCGAACACCGCCCAGACGGCACCGACCAAGAAGAACGGCCGAAACCCCAAGCCGAGCACGGGCGGCCCGCGATGCTTGCGGATGCGTTCGGCGGTTGTGCCGGGCATAATGCTCGGTCTTGCCTCGCGATCGGCTGTGAGCGGTCGACGCTAGTGCAGGCTGGGCGAAGATGGCCGCGACAATGCCGTCCGGCCGCTCTGCCGCCAGCACGCATCGAGCGGATCGCTCTCCAGATAGCGGTGGCGGATCAGGTCGTCGACGAGCTTGCTCGTCCCCGCATAGAGCCGGCGCCAGGTAGGGCAGGCATCGGCCGGCGGACGGTGGCCTGCGGTCAATGTCTCGAGGCAGCAGAGATACGCCTCCAGCCGTGCGTGATCGATCTTGAGCTCGAGCAGGGCGCTGCCACTGCCGGGCTCGATCCGCCGCAGGCGCGGGAAGAGCTCGTTCTCCTCCTTACCCATGTGATCGTCGAGCACCTGCGCCAGCTCGTGCAGCACGCCGGCGAGACCGAACGGGACATCGGGATGCCCTTGATGGCTGCGCTCGACCTCCTCGGCCAGTCGCGCGAGCTCGGGCAGCTCCTGGCGATGAACCGTATGGTAGCGCGCGAGAATGTGCCCGATCAGCGGCTCCAACTGCTGCGGCCGGGTCGCATCGGGGGTAGGCGGCAACGCCTCGAGCGCAGCTTCGACGGCAGCGACATCGGTGTCGTGCTCGGCGGCCATCGCCGCCAACGTCTGTTCCAGCATACCGCAGAAGTCGAAGCGAAACGTTCGAAACACGCCGGTGGCGCCCGGCAGGGTCGCTGCGAGCTCGCCGACCCTCCGCTCCGCTATGGCATGTTTCATCCGCATGTCGAATCTCCCCTCTGGCGACCGATTCGCGGTCGCCGTATGCACTCCCTGCACTGAACACTAAATGACGTTTGGCCGGTGTTCTCAATCCAAAGTGCAGGTGGAGCGGCGATGGGTCTCAGCGCGTCGATCATGCGGATCGAACGACTTCCTGTCGGATGCCCGAGAATCCGGAGATGAGCGCCGGTTGGAGCGAATATGCACTGGCCTTCGCCCTGTTCATCTCGGCCCACGTGCTGCCGGCCCGACCGGCCATCCGAGGCCGCCTCGTGGCCCTGCTCGGTGGCGAGCGCCGCCATCTTCTGACCTATTCGACCGCCTCCCTGGCGCTCCTCTACTGGTTGATCCTGGCAGCGGGGCGAGCGCCGCTCGTGATGCTTTGGGGACTTGCTCCCTGGCAGCTCTGGATCCCCAATCTGCTGATGCCGGTGGTCGTGCTCGTGGCGGTCGCCGGCACCGCTGTGGCAAACCCGTTCTCGTTGGGCGGCAGCGGCGCGCTGCCGTTCGATCCGGAACGGCCGGGCATCACGGCGCTGAGCCGGCATCCGCTGCTCCTGGCGATCGCCCTTTGGGCGCTGGGCCATCTGGTGCCGAACGGCACACTCGCTCATGTCTTGCTGTTCGGTTCGTTCGCGGCCTTCGCCATCCTCGGCATGGTGATGCTGGATCGGCGGCGACGGCGGCAGTGGGGTAGCGAGCGGTTCGCCGAGCTTGCCCGCAACACCTCGCTCTGGCCGTTCGAGGCTTGGCTGCGCGGGCGCTGGCGACTGCGGCTCGACCGATTGCCCCGGCGACGCCTGGCGATCGCCGCTGCGCTCTATCTCGGCCTGCTCGGCCTGCATCCACTGCTGTTCGGCGTTTCACCCCTGCCGCTCTTTTGAGCCGATCGACAAGGCGGCGCGCTACGGTTAGTCTCGTAGGTCGTTGTCGCTACGGCGATCCCCTTTTCGGTTAGGACAGTCAATTGGGTATCGAGAGTCTCCTCGTTCTCCTCCTCGTGGGTGCGATCGCCGGCTGGCTCGCCGGGCTGATCGTCAAGGGTGGCGGGTTCGGCATCCTCGGCAATATCGTCGTCGGCATCGTCGGCGCCTTCATCGCCGGCTTGGTCTTGCCGACCCTGGGCTTCGCCCTGGGTGGTGGGATCCTGGCCGCCATCCTGCACGCCACGATCGGAGCGGTGATCCTCCTGGTCGTCATTCGCCTGGTCAAACGCGCCTGACGCCGCTGCCCCTCGCTGGGAGACGACATGCTGGGTGCGATCGCGGGCGACATCATCGGCTCGCGCTTCGAGGGTCATCCGGCCCCGCCCGCGGGCTTCCGACTTTTTCACGAGCACTGCCGGTTCACGGACGATACCGTCTGCACCGTGGCGGTAGCCGCGGCACTCTTGAGCGATCGCGATTTCGCGGGCGAGCTTCGCCGTTTCGTCCGCCGCCATCCCGACGCCGGCTACGGCGGCCTGTTCAAGGGCTGGGCGATGCGTGATGCCGCACCCGCCTATGGCAGCTGGGGTAACGGCGCACCGATGCGCGTCGCACCGGTGGGCTGGTTCGGCTCGAGCGAGCAAGAGGTTCTGGACCTCGCGGCAGCGCAGGCCGCCGTCAGTCACGATCACCCCGATGCGATTGCGGCCGCCCAGGCCGTGGCGCTGGCAATCTACCTCTCGCGTCGAAAGATCGCGGTAGTCGACATCGCGATACGGCTGGCCACCGCCTTCGGCTACGATCTGTCGCCCGAGCGAGCCCTCGCCCGCGGCGGGTTCGACGTGTCGGCCGCGGGTACCGTGCCACCGGCCCTGGCCGCAGCTTTCGCGGCCAGCGATTTCGAGGCCGCGGTTCGAACTGCCGTCTGTCTCGGCGGCGACACCGACACCTTGGCCTGTATCACCGGTGGCGTCGCAGAAGTCTTGCACGGCCTGCCCGAGGCGATCGCCGCGGCGGCGCGCGCCCGGCTGACCCCGGATCTCGGCGACGTGCTCGACCGCTTCCGCGCCACGGTCAGCGGGTGAAAACCGCCATCTGGCTCGGCCCGCCACAGCCGGGCACGCAGCCGCCGAGATCGTCCAGACGAACAGCGTAGCCGTGGCGACAGGCGACACCCTCGGCCCAGCGCGCAAAGCGCGCGCGACCCCACTCGAACCGATGATCGGGATGACGCAAGCGGTGTGGCGGCACGCCCAAGAGCGGGTTGAAGTCGGCATTGGGGGTGGTGACGACCACGAGCGGTGCGGCAATCGTCGCAAACACCGCTCGTTCGACCAAGGAGAGCCGATCCGGGTCGACGTGCTCGATCGTCTCGACCATGAGGACGGCAGCAAAGCCCCGCAGTGAGGGATCGGGATCGAGGTAGGAGGCATGGCGCAAACTCACCTCGGCCGACGTCTCGCCCAGTTCGGCGAGCTTTGCTTCGAGCGCCTGCAGAGCCGGAGCGTCGAGGTCGATCCCGACCAGCCGCTCGATGCCGGGCTCGCGCGCCAGGGCGAGGGTCAGCTCACCGTCGCCACAGCCGAGATCGAGCACGCTTCCGGCACCGCTTTCGCGAACGACCTCGAGCACGGCCGCAAAGCGCCGACGATGGAGATCGGTGATCATCCGGCCTTGCGCATGATGGCCACGTCCTTCACCGGGATCTCGATCGTCCAGCCGCGACCGGCGGCGATCCGGCGAAGCGTGGCCTCCTTGTAGAAGACGACGTGGGTCGGATCGCGACGATAATGCCAGCCGGCAAAGCGTGCGTCGTCGGTTTGAAAACAGGTCATGAGGCCGAGATAGCCGCCCGGGACCAGCAGGGCGTGCAAGCGGTCGAAGTCCGCTGCGGGCTCATGAAAATGCTCGGCGACCTCGCTGCAGGTGACAGCGTCGTAAACGCCCTCGAGCACCGTTGGGTCGGCGGCAAAGAAGGGATCGTAGAGACGGACCCGATGCCCGGCCTCGCGAAGCATTGCCGCCAATGCAGGGCCCGGGCCGCAGCCGTAGTCGAGAATCCGTGAAGCGGCGGGCAATCGGGCCAGCAGCGGGCTCACGAGCTTTGCCAGGAAGCGTCGATAGCGGGGATCGGCCGGGTCGTTCTGGTGACGGCGGTAGAAGGCGACCTCTGCCGCCGGCTCCAGCCTGTGCCCCGGGTGGAGCAGCGTCGCCTCGCAATGGTCGCAACGCTGGTACGCCTTGCCGTCGACGAGGCGGAAAGCGCGCAGAGCTGGCGCACGACAAACCGGGCAGCCGATCAACGGGCCTCGGCGAGACGGGCGGTTTGCGGCGCCGGCCGACCGCGTAGCAGATGGTGTACGGTGACCGGCTCGTCGCGAGGGACGATGAAAGGCGCTGCCGAGCGGGCGGATACGCCGCCCGACGCGAGGTGCCGGCGATCCCAGTCGATCACCGGCCCGAAGAACTCCACCACGATGAGCGATGCCACCCTCAACTCCTCCAGCAAGGCGCTCGCCGTTCTGCCGGGTCCGCCACCTGACGACGGTGAACTCGCAGCGGCCGCTATCGGGATCACGCCGACGCCTCGGGCCCGGGGCGCCGAGCGGGCTCGGGCGGTAGTCGACATCTGCGAAGGCACCCGCCACAGGGTTGAAGCTAGGCGTGTGGATAGCGTACTGCAACGCAGCGGTTGACCGACCGCCTGTCGGAAGCATCGGCCTTTCGAAGTTGGTTGCCGGGGAAGGCGATTGCCGGCGACGCAGCGCCCGTGCGACGATCCGATCGTGCGAGAGATCGGAGTGTCGACCCTGAGCACGGGCGCGGACAAACCCCCTGCGACAGAGCGCGCAGCCTTGGTCAAGGTTCTGCACGACGCCGGGCTGCGAACCGGTGAGGCTGCCCTCACCGACGTCATGGCGAGCGGCTTTCCGGTTCGCCTGATCGGCACGTTCGAGGGGCTCGTCACCTGCCAGATCGACGAGCCGGTGGCGACCGTCGTCGCGCGGCCGGATGCCGAGGCCTTCGATCAGCTGCCGGTTGTCGACGACGGCCGCATCGTCGGACTGCTGCGCCGCCGGGCCGTCACCACGGAAGCGTCGGCGAAGCTGCAGGTCCGGGACGTCTTCGACCCTATCGACGAAACCATGCTGATCGCCGCGGACGCCGGCATTCTCGGTTTTCTCATGGGTGCCAAGACGAGCCCTTGCCGGTTGATCCTCGACGGCACCCGGATCACCGGCCTCGTCAGCAAGTCGGATCTGCAGAAACTCCCGGTCCGCTCGCTCCTGTTTCACATCGTCACCCACCTCGAGCTCGCGATGGCGGCATGGATCCGCAGGCATTTTCCGGATGATGCCACCTGGCTCGGTGTCTTGACCGAAAGCCGTCGCGAGGCGGTCGAGGCGCGCTATTGCGAACTGGCCGAAGCCCGGCTCGCCATCGACCGGCTCACCGCGACGATGTTCGCCGACAAGCGGGCGGTGATCCTGCGCACCGCAGCGCTGCCCATGAGCCACAACCGTGCCAAGCAGGAGTTCGAAGCGATCGAGGCGCTGCGCGATGCGGTAGCGCACATCGGCGACTACGCGCTGACCCAGGAAGCGGCCGATCGAACCATCGACACCGTGGTCGCCGCCCGGTTCTGGATCGATGCGCTCGCTGGGCTGGAGATCGACGAGCGAGCTCCGCGGCTGGCGGGCGGCGGGCGCTGAATGGCCAGCCCGATTGACGACGTTGCGAGCAGGAGTCGGCATATCGGCCCGGTCAGCCGGCACCGCCGCAGCGCCGCGCCGCAGTCGTCGCCGTCGCGATGCGATCATCGAACGAGCGAGGTCGATTTGCCTGTCTCGGCCCTCCAGCGCGCACTCCCCATGCTGATCAGCCTCGCACTGTTGGCGATCGGCAGCAATCTCGTCGCCTCGTTCGTCGGCTTGCAGATTTCCAGACGAGACTTCCCGGAGTGGAGCTTCGGCTTGATCGCCGCCGGCTTCGCCCTCGGCGGCATTCTCGGCGCGAACACCGCACCACAGGCGGTCGCCCGCGTCGGCCATCTGCACAGCTTTGCCGCCTTCGCCGCTCTCTTGGCCTGCATCGTCCTCGCGCACGCTTTGTTCGACTCGCCCTGGAGCTGGATCGCGCTGCGGCTCGCCACCGGCGTCTTGTACTATGCCCTGGTGTTGATCGCCGAGAGCTGGCTCAATGGTGCGGTCGACGATCGCAGCCGGGGCAAGGTGCTCGGCGTCTACATGGTGGTGTTCTTTGCCTCGGGTGCCGCTGGCCAGCTCCTGCTCGGCGTCGGCGGGCAAGAACTGTTCATCGTCGGCGGCATGGTTCTCGCGCTCTCGGTGGTCCCGATCAGCCTGATGGGATATGCCGAGGCCAGTCGCGAGCGTTACGAGCCGGTACCGCTCGCCCGCCTGATCGCCGAGAAGCCGATCCCGGCCTTGGGCGCTTTCGTGGCCGGCATCGTCATCGGTACCTTTTACGCGTTGGGCGCGGTCTACGCCGACCGGCAAGGCCTCACGACGGCCGAGGTCTCACTCTTCATGTCCCTGGTGATCTTCGGCGCACTCGCCTTCCAGTGGCCGATCGGCTGGCTGTCCGACTGGCTGCCGCGCATGCACGTTACCAGTGCCGCAGCCCTGGTCACCTGCTTGTGCGGTCTCGCCATTCCTTTCGTCGCGGATCGGGCATGGCTCGCGGTGATCGGTTTCATCTTCGGCGGTGCCGCCTTCAGCCTCTATCCTCTCAATCTCGCCCACGCCTGCGATCGGGTGCCCCGAGGGCAGATGGTCGGGCTCAGCCGCAGCTTCTTGACCATTCTGGCTGCCGGTGCCGCGACCGGGCCACTCGCCGCCGGCGCCCTGCTCTCCGTGGTGGGCACAGCCGCGATCTTCTGGCTACCGGCATGGGCGGCCGCGGTGCTGGCCCTGGTCGCGCCGTTTCGGCCGACTCTGCCACGCTTTGCCAAGCGGGTCTTCGTTTCGGTACCACTGCATTCGCTCAGCGGCTCGTCACTCGATCCCCGACAATCGCCGCGGCATCGGCGCTTGCCCAAATCATCCGCCTGACCCACTGCATCCCGGAATCGATGGGCTTGTCCACGGCACCGCCACTTTCGACCCGGTCCTTGAAGCGGTCGAATTTTCGGACATCCCGATAGCCGAGCTCTTGCAGGGCCCTGCCGGCGAGGGTAGAGCGGCCGCCCGAGGCGCAGTAGACGATGACGGTCTTGTCGGGGCTCAGCCGGTCGTCCTGGAAGGGCGAGGCCGGGTCGGCGCGGAACTCGAGCATGCCACGGGAGCTGTGCACGGCCCCGCGGACGAGCCCGCTGGCCTCGACCTCCGCTGCGTCGCGGACATCGACGACGAGCGCCTCGCCCGCCGCGATCAGTTGCTCGGCATCCGCCGCATCGATCGCGGGTACCGTGGCATTGGCGGCGGCCACCATATCCTTCAGTGTCGTCGGCACCGCTCCCTCCTCTGCCGGCATCGCAGGAAGAGTGGCTGGAGGCGGCGATCGCCGGCAAGGGGGCGAAGTGGCGGCTCAACGAGGGCCGGGCGCGAGCGGTGCCACCGCCACTTTGTGCGCACGCAGCGAAGCTTCGAGGACGGTGCGATCGTGACCGTGAAACCGGCAGAGCAGCGTGACATAGGCGCGAACGAACTCGGGTCCGTGCCCGTCCTTGCTCATGCCGTGCGCGCATTCGTGCAGCACAATGGTTCGGGTCCTCGCCCAGCGCGGCAGCTTGATCACCTCGCGTGAGCCGCAGGCGTGCCGGCGACCGCGGCCGTCGCCGAGGCGCGGCGGGCGCCAAGTGCGATCCTGCGGACAAGGTTGCTCGTGCCAGCGAAAGACCTTCTCGATCAACCGCTCGCAGGCACCGAGCGATAGCTTGCCGCCGCGCGTCGGCGCCAGCACCGCGGCCTCCCAGGCATAGACCCGCGCCCGCTGGAAATCGCGCGGGCGCTTCTGCAGCCGCGTGGCCCGGCGCGGACGCGCCTCGGACTCGGCCTCCGGCGGGACGCCACCGAGCAGAACGAAAAGGTGACGAAGCACGCTTGCTCACTATCCCGGGTTGACATTGCTTGCCTTTTCCAAGGTTTTTGGCGATTTCGCCAGCGAAAGCTCGACCAGCTACGGAAACGCTGACCGTGCATCCTTCTCACCGACCGAGCGACCCTGATGGCCACGCGTGGTGATCCCGAAGGCTTCTACCGGGCGCTCGGCGTCCCCCGAACGGCGAGCGCGGACGAAATCCGTCACGCGTTTCGCGCTCGGGCCATGGCCTTGCATCCCGACCGGGCCGGCGACACGGCGGACGGCGAGACCTTCCGGCTGGTGCGCGAGGCCTACGAGGTGCTGCGCGATCCGTTGCGGCGGATGGCGTACGATGCCTCGGGGCTCGCCGCCTTCGAGCCGAGGGCAAGAGCAGCCGAGGCACAGCCGGATGCTCACGAGCGCCCGAGCACCAACGCTGGGCCGGGCACGCGGTGGGCCGGTGACGCTGCGGCTGCCCGCCGAGCGGAAGCGGACGACACGTCCGATACGGCCGAGCCGACCGAGAACGGCCAATCGGTCGACGGGAACTGGGCTCGTGACGCCGCTGCCGGTGCGGCTTGGGCGGCCGGGATCGGACAGCGTCGTCGCGCGTCCACGCAGGCGTCCAAACACCGCCGTCGATCCGGCGGAACCGGCCGTTGGCTCGGCTTCGGCGCAGCCGGGCTCGCGGTGGCGTTGCTGCTGGCGCTGGGTGCCCTCTGGTCGGCCAATCGTCAACTGGCCGATCGTGAAGCGGTCCTCGCAGATGCCTACGATCGCCTCGCTCGGCTGGGCGAAGCGCAAGCGGATCTCGGCACACGATATCGCAGTCTCGCCTTTCTCGACCTCGAGCGGGCGCTGCAGCGCAGCACACGGACGAGCCCGACCACACCAGCGCAAGATCGCACCGAGACCTGGAGCACGGGTTCCGTCGCCGCCGATACGGACCGTGCTGCCTATCTGCACGAGATCGCTTTCGCCGCCGGGCGCTTCGATCTCGGCGACGCGCAGGAACAGGCGCTGGCCCGGGCCCTGGTGGAGATCGCTGCCCGCATCGAACGGCTGCCGGCCGGCGCCGACTGGCTGATCGTGTTGGAGGCGCAGGCGCCGCGTGCCGCGATGGGTGAGGATGTCGCGGTCGAGATTTGGGAGCCGGCGCTGCTGCGCCTTGCGACCGTCTTGGATTCGATCCTGGCGCAGGGTCTGCCGAGCGAACGCTTCGCCATCCGTTTCAACGCGGGCTTCGCCCCGTTGCCCGAGGCGACAGGCAGCTTGTCGGATGCCACCTTCGATCGGGTGTTGATCAAGCTCGTCTGTTGTGGCCCTTGAGCCTCGGTCCTACGGGCAACGCAACAGCAAGGGAGACCGCTCGTGTTCATCGCCATGAATCGCTTCCGTGTCCGCAAAGGCTCCGAAGCAGCTTTCGCCGCCGTTTGGCAGAACCGCGATTCACACCTCGAAGACGTGCCGGGCTTCGTCGAATTCCACCTCCTGCAGGGGCCGACCGAGGACGACCATACACTGTTCGCCTCGCACACGATCTGGGCGAGCCGCGAGGCCTTCCTCGATTGGACCCGAAGCCAGGCGTTTCGCGATGCGCACAAGAATGCCGGCGGGCACAGCGATCTCTACCTCGAATCGCCACGTTTCGAGGGTTTCGAGGTGGTGCAGACCGTGAGGTGACGATATCGAACCCCGATGCGTGCAACGCCGCTCGGGGGGGATATCGACATGAGCCTGAAAACCGAGAACCAGGGGAGGACATCGCGCGTGTCGCTGGGCCAGGAACTGCTCGACCATCTCAAGGCGTTCGATACGCCGACCATCTGCAACGCGCTCGAGGTCGCCCAGGGCGCGCGGCTGACCACCGGTTTCACCACCGCGCACATGGTCTGCGCCTTTCCCGACCTCCAGCCGATGGTGGGGTTCGCGCGCACGGCGACCATCAAGGCAGCAACGCCCTCGCCGCTGCCGCCGGCCGAAGCCAAGGCCTTGCGGCTGCGCTACTACGAGCAATTGGTCGAGCAGCCGGGGCCGGTCATCACGGTGATCCAGGACCTCGACCCCGAGCCCGGCTTGGGCGCTTTCTGGGGCGAGGTGAACACCGCCGTGCATCGCGGCCTCGGCGTCCTGGGCTGCATCACCAACGGTTCGTTTCGCGATCTCGATGCGATCGACCCGCGCTTTCAGTTGCTCGCCGGCAAGATCGGGCCGAGCCACGCGCATGTTCACGTCGAGGCGATCGACGTGCCGGTCGAGATCTTCGGCATGTCGGTGAAGCCTCTGGATTTGATCCACGCCGATCGGCACGGGGCGGTGGTCATCCCGCACGCGGTCGCCTTCCAACTGCCCGAGGCGATCGATCTTTGCATCCGCAAGGAGAAGCCGATCCTCGATGCGGCACGTAGCGGCCATTTCGACATCGAACAGTTGAAGGCGGCCTTCGCCGCAGCCGAGGACATCCACTGAGCAACGCAGCACCGATGCACCGGGCTACGTCGATTCGGCCGAATGCGGCAAGCGGGCGGCGCAAACCATCGCGTCTCAACGATTTGTCAAGGAATGGCCGAGCATAGTACGGGCTGTGCGCGGCGGCGAGGCGGCGCTTCTCGAGAGGTCGACATGCCGGCTGGTACCGCCGTTCTCGACAAACTGCGGGCGCTGATCACCCACGAGGGCACACCGGCGAGCGAGCGGCAGGCCGCGCTCGATCGGCTGGAGCGTTTGCTGCGCGGCCATGACGGGCCGAGCACGATCACGACCCGCATCACCCGCTCGACCCGGATCGGGCGGCAGCGGCGGATGCAGCCGGTCGACGAGCGCGACCGCCTGCGTGCCTATGTCGACGATCTCAGCCTCGGCGACTGTATCGAGCACATCGTGCGCGCCTGCGGCGAAAACGGTGCCTTGCCCGAACAGATCGATTTCGGCTGCTACGGTGGTGAGCGCCCAGTGATCGCTGTCCGCTTTTCGATCGAGGTGGCCCCTTCTGCGATCGACTTCGCCGCCGCCGTGGGCACCATCCTTCCGGGCACACGAGTCAATCTGGCCAACCGTTCCGGTCCCGAGGAACGGCTGTTTCTGCTCTACCTGCCGGGCAAGATTTCTGCGCTGGACGCTGCCGCATGAGCGGGCCGTCGACCGCAGACCGAGACGCCCCAGCCGGCAAGGGGCCGACGAGGAGGCGACGGCAAGTCGAGCCGGTGTCAGTTGCTCCCGGCGCCTTAACCCCCGGTGTCGCCCCCACCGGTCTTCTTTGGCACCTCGGCCAAACGCTGGACGTAAGCCTCGGTGAGGTCGCGCCCCATGGCCAACATTTTCTGCGCCTCTTCGAGATAGTCCTCGCTGGCGGTCTCGACGAAGGCGCTCTGCAACTCCATCGCAGCCTTCATGTCACGACATTCGGCCATGCGCTTGGCAATCTCGATATCCTTGCGCATCCGTTCACCGATGAAGGTGAGGTAATCCCGCTGCAACTGCCCCATGCCGACGATGAACTCCCGCTGCAGCTCGAGCATCGTCTGCCCGTAAGCCACCCCGAAATTCGGGTCCATGGCCGGGAATCCAGCGGTCTCTCCGGCACCGGCTTCACCGGCAGCCCGTTTGGTCGCGCTCATCCGTATCTCCCTCCGCACATTTGTTCGACCCACACCACAGCGGCATGAGCCGCTGGCACCTTATCTTGCGACCGGGACACGACGGAACCCGGAAATTCTTCACACCTTGCTAGAGACGGCTCCCTCCGGTCGAAACGCGCTCAGCCGCCGAACGGCGCATTGAGGCGGACGACCGTGAAGTTCAGGAAAGCGGCGAAGCTGACCCAGGCGAGATAGGGAACCAGGAGCCAGACGGCGCGGGTCGAGTAGCGGCGAACCACCAGCATCAAGAGAATGATCGAGGCCCAAAGCGCGCCGACCTCGATCAGCGCCCAGTCCGGTCTCTCGAGGCCGAAGAAGAGCTGGCTCCAGAGCACGTTCAAGAACGCGTTCAAGGCAAAGAAAAAGACGATCCGCGTCCGCGCCCAGCCGACCGGTGCCCTGATCCAGGCTTCGACCGCGGCAAGCGCGGTGAGCGCGTAGATGATGGTCCAAGCGGGACCGAAAAGCCAATCGGGCGGCTGCCACGGCGGCTTCTCCAGTGCCTGGTACCAGGGACCGATATCGGTTGCCGCCCCGCCGAGAGCCGCGACCACCAGCGCCGCGCCGAACGCGACGAGAATCGGCTTCCAGCGGCGACGGCGTACGGCGTTCAAGCGCGAGCGAGCCCCGAGAGATGCGCCAGATTCTTGAAGAAGATGCGCACGTGCGCCAGCGGCTTGGCCTTCACCAGCTCCTTGTCCATATAGGCATCGAAGGTGAGTTCCTGGACGTCCTTGTCGCGGCAGATCGTGACGAACCGCTCGCGCCGGTTGTCGTTGGTGTACCAGTAGTCCTGCATCACCCCGAGGATCCAGAAGACCGGGCCGTGGGTGCGCATGAAACGGCGCCGCGCGGACTTGAGCGCCCGCGCATCACCCGTCCGGCAGAGCTCGTCGATCGCATCGGCCGCCAAACGGCCGCCGGTCATGGCGTAGAAGATGCCCTCCCCCGAACTCGGGGCCACGCAGCCGGCGGCATCGCCGGCGAGCAGCACGTCCTTGCCGTTGTCCCAGCGTTTGTGCGGTTCGAGCGGCAAGGGTGCCCCTTCGGTGCGGATGGTCTCGGCACCGTCGAGCCCCAGCCGCTCTCTGAGCTCACCGGTCGCCTTGCGCAACGAGAAGCCCTTGACGGCGGTGCCCATGCCGATGCTCGTCGTTTTGCCGTGCGGAAAGACCCAGCTGTAGAAATCGGGAGAGTACTTGCCGTCGTAGATGACGTCGCAACGCGTCGGATCGAATTCGTCGGTTTTCTTCGCGGGCGAGCGAACGATCTCGTGATAGGCGAAAACCTTGCGCATGGTCTCGGCACCCGGCACGTTGCCGTGCTTGGCGACCAGCGAGTTCGCCCCGTCGGCGCCGATCACTGTCCGCGCACGGACCGCATGACGCTCGCTGCTGCCGTCCTCGTGCTTGACATCGAAGTGAACGACCGCCGTGCCCTTGTCGTCCCGGTCGATTCGGGTGAAGGTGCCGGTCCGGCGCATTGCCCCGGCCGAGACCGCTCGGGTCCGTAGCCACTCGTCGAAGACCTCGCGGTCGACCATTCCGACGAAGCCGCCGTCGATCGGGATGTCGACGTGCCGACGGGTGGGCGAAACCATCCGGGCCTGCGTCACGCGCGCAACCAGCAGCTGCGGCGGGATCGCGAACTCGTCCATCAGCCGCGGCGGGATGGCACCACCGCAGGGCTTGATCCGACCGCCACGTTCGAGCAGCAGGACGTCGCGTTTCTTGCGGGCCAGATCGGCCGCTGCCGTGGCACCTGCCGGCCCGCCGCCGACCACCACGCAATCGTAGATATCCTTGGCTTGCGTCATCTCAGCCTCCGAGCCCGGCGGCATAGCCCCCGCCGGCGTTCTTGATGTTGAGCCGGCGCTGTGCCTCGGCGATATGGCCGATCCGGGCCGCGAGCACAGCGGCGAAGGCGAAAGTCAAAGCCTCCGCGAGAAAAACGATGGAATAAGCGATCAAGGGCGATTGCATCAGCCAGCGCACGAGATCGACGCCGGCCGTCGCGACCAGCCCGCCGAGGCCGACGGCGATCGCTTGAGCCGCGCCGAAGAGCCCCATGCGGATGCCCTCACGGCGCTCGCGGCCGGCATCGACCAGGCTCATCATCGAGCCGATCGCCGCGACCGCGAAGATGCCGAGCCCGGCCCCCAGGACGAAGACGACCAGCCGCAGCGGAAAGCCGGCGCCGATGAAACCCGACGCCGCGAGCGCCAGAATGGCAACGGCAGAGCCGAGGCAGCCACCGATCATCCAGGTTCGCAGATTGCCGAGCCTGGGCCCGAGCCCACCGACCAGGAGCATGCCGACCAGCACGCCCTGGTACTGAAAGCTCGCGAGCTGGGTGCTCTGCCCTGGGGTCAAGCCGAAGACCGCGCCGGCAAAGGGTTCGAGGATCAAGTCCTGTGCCCCGTAGGCCAACATCGAGACGAAGACGAAGAGGCTGAACTGCCGGGCCACGGGCTCGGCCCATACCTCGCGGATCGCCTGCCGGAACGGTGCGGGGGCACCAGCCTTGGACGGCAAGGCGGCGGCCGCCACCTGATCGACGCTCGGCACGTTCTCGTGCTCCTCGGGCTCGGGCTCCTCGGGTGCCGATTGCCCGTCCGCATGGCGGCCTTCGACCCCCCAGACCGCGACCACCGTAACGAGAAAAGCCGCGAGCGAGACGCCACCGCTGACGGCGACCAGCCGGGCCGGCGAAAACGGATCGAGCAACTGACCGGCGCTCGCCGTGGTGACGATGAAGCCCGCGATCATCATCAGCCAGACGATGGTCGCCGCTGTCGGCCGCCGGCGCGGCTCGACCCGCTTGGCAAGCAGCACCAAAAGCGCGGTGCCGGCAGCTCCGACGCCGAGACCGATCAGGACAAAGCCGATGATCGCGAGCACCAGGCCCGGCACGAGTGCCGTATTCATCCAGGCCGTGGCCGAAGCCGCAGCGAACCCGCCGATCGCGAGCACCGCCATGCCGCCCACGATCCAGGGCGTGCGCCGGCCGCTGACGTCCGAGCCGTAGCCGAGCCGCGGGCGCAGCAGTTGGATGGTATAGTAGAGTGCGACGAGCGCTCCCGGCAGCACGGCCGGCAAGAACAGTTCGACCACCATGACGCGATTGAGCATCGAGGTGGTGAGCACCACGATCGAGCCCAGGGACGTCTGCACCAGCCCCAGGCGGAAGATGTCGAGCCAGCCGAGGGGTGGGCCGTTCATCGCGCTGTTCTCAAGCCGTGCCGCCGACGAGAGCGCGAACAGCGAAGGCACTGACCAGCATGCCGAGCACGTAGAGCGTGGTGCCCGTGGCGTTGTACCAGGGCGCCTTCTCGCGGGGTTTCTGCAGCAGTTTGATCATCAACAGGAATTGGGCGACGAGCAGGAAGAGGACAATACCTGCGTGAAACGGGCGGTCCCAGAGCGCCAAAAGAACGATCACGACGCCTTGCGGTACGGCCATGACCCAGCAGGCCAGCCGCGCGGCCGCCGCTGTGCCGAGCACGGCAGGCAGGGACCTCAGGCCCATTTCGCGATCGCCGTCGACCGACTTGAAATCGTTCAAGGTCATGATGCCGTGCGCCCCGATACTGTAGAGCAGTGCCAGGGTGACGATCCGCCAATCCGGAAAAGCCGCGGCCATGACCGCGGCTCCGGTGAACCAGGGCAGCCCCTCGTAAGACAGCGCGACCGCCCCGGGTCCCCACCAGCCGCTCTGCTTGAGGCGGATCGGCGGGGCGGAATAGAGCCAAGCGAGGATCGTGCCCAGCACGGCCGCACCCAGGACCCAGGGACCGAGGAGAGCCGCCACCGCCAGCGAGAGCACGGTCCAGGCGATGGCGATGTAGAGACCCCAATTGCCCGGGATGCGGCCGGAGGGGATCGGCCGGTTCGGCTCGTTGATCGCATCGACGTGGCGATCGTACCAGTCATTGACCGCCTGGCTCATCGCACAAAGTAAGGGACCGGCGAGAATGATGCCGGCGATGATCACCAGCCAGCGGTCGGCGAGCGGCACACCGGAGGAAACGGTGCCGCAGCCGAACGCCCACATCGGCGCAAACCAGGTGATCGGCTTGAGCAGCTCGAGAAAGGCTGGCAGGCTCGGCCGTTCGATTGTCGTAGCCATGTCTCGGGCTTATGCCGAGGTCGGCGTTGTGTCAATCCAAGTTTACAGTGGTATAGCAGCGCAGCCAGTGGCTGCCGAGTGCGAAGACAAAGGCTGAACGATGCACCTGATCCGGAGCGGCCGACGTGGCTTGTTGAGGCAGGCGGCCGGCATCTCGCTGGTCGCGGCGAGCGGCGGTCTCGGCCTTTCGGCCTGCGCCACGCGCTCCCGGGAGGAGACGCCGAGCTTGCCGCATGCGGTGAGCGGCGAGCGCCGCGAGATCGACGGGCGCGCCGGGCGGCTGAGCTACTACGTCGATGGTGCCGGCCCGCCGCTGCTCTTGATCCACAGCATCAACGCCACCGGCTCCGCCTTCGAGGTCCAGCCGATCTACCGCGATCTCGCCCGCGATCATCGGGTCTTCGCCCCCGACCTGCCGGGCTTCGGCTTTTCCGACCGCTCGAACCGACGCTACGACCCGGCGCTCTACACCGCAGCCGTCTTCGACATGCTGGACGCGATCGCCGCCGATCGTGCCGACCACAATGAAGCCGGCGACGAGCCGATCGACGCCTTGGCCATCTCGCTCTCCAGCGAGTTCCTCGCCCGGGCGGCCGCCCAGCAACCCAGAAGTTTTCGCCGGCTGGTGCTGGTGACGCCGACGGGCTTCGACAAGCGCTCGGCACGGACCCGCGGCGCACCCGGCGAGACCCGGGAAATGTCCTGGCTCTACTCGGCGCTCGAAGGACCACCCTGGCGCCAGGGCTTGTTCGATCTGCTCGTGAGCCGGCGCAGCATCCGCTATTTTCTCGTCCGCACCTTCGGCAGCGACAATGTCGACGCGGAACTCATCGACTATGCCTGGAAATCGGCGCACCAGCCCGGGGCGCGGCATGCGCCCTACGCCTTCGTTTCCGGGGCTCTGTTCAGCACGGATATTCGCGACCTCTACGAACAGCTGACGATGCCGATCTGGGTGCCACACGGCACGCGCGGCGACTTCAAGGATTTCTCCGGCGCCGATTGGGCCCTGGCGCGGGACAATTGGCTGTTCGAGGCGTTCCCGACCGGTGCCCTGCCGCATTTCGAGATGACGGACGTGTTCAACGACGCGTTGCGCGGCTTCCTGGCCGATCGATCCGGAGGTGCTCAGGCTTCGGCCCCGTCGGCACCGAGATCGCCGAGCCCGTAGCGGCGGAGCTTGACGTAGAGACTCTGCCGCGAAAGGCCGAGAAGCTCCGCTGCCGAGGCGCGGTTGTCGCCGGTGAGCTCCAGTGCTGCTTCGATACACAAGCGCTCGATCACGTCGGTCGTCTCGCGCACCAAATCCTTGAGCGGCACCCGGCCGACGAGCTCGGTCAACTGCTCGACCGAGCGGGGCAGCTCGCGCACACCGATTTGGCCTTCCGGCGCCATGCGATCGCCAATGTTGCGGATCGTGAAGCCGAAGACCGGCTCCTTGCCGTTGAGGAGAGTGGCGGCGGAAAGCTCGACGTCGGCCGTGGCACCGTATTCGCCGCGCATCACCGTCGAGAAGCGTCGCACCGCGCCGTGCTGCCGGAGATTGGCGAGCAACACGTTGAAGTCGACTCCGGGTCGGCCGAGCCAGCGCTCGAGGGGCTCGCCCTTGACCTGCTCCGGAGTAGCCAGTTGCACGAGGTCCAAGAAAGCCGCATTGGCACTCGCCACCCGGCCCTGCGGGTCGGTCGTCACGACGGCATCGGGCGAGATCTCGACGAGGTCGGCGAGCTGCGAGCGGCCCTTCTGTGTGCCGGTCGCCACCGTCGCTGCTTCACCGGGCACCAGTCGGACCAGGAAAAGAGCGGTGTTCTCCTGGCGAAACAACGAGGCCGAGACGATCAGCTCGCGCCGGGTGTCGGCGAGCCGGCCACGCACCTCCTCGGTCCGCCCAGTGGCGCGTACGCTCGCCAGCAGCGATTGCAAGGCGGTCGTGCTGTCGGCGTCGAAGCCGTCCGGGAAAACGCGGCCCACGACCCGCCGGGCCGCCTCGCCGAACAAGGGTCCGGCAGCGGGATTGGCCTCGATCACCTTGCGGCTCACCGCGTCGACGATGAGCACGGCTTCCGCACTCATCTGGAACAGCAGGCGGTAGCGCGTCTCGAGGTTGCGGAGCCTCGAGTAGTGGCGCTCCATCGACTGCTGCGCCTCGATCAACCGTTGCTGCAGGGCAGCGGACGAACGCAGATCGCGACCGCAGGCGATGATCGGCCCCTCGGGCCGCAGCCGCATGGTGCAGTAGATGACGGGCACATCGGTGCCCCAGGACGACGGATGGTTGACCTGACGCCAGCGCGACGGGGTCGTGGTCGTCGCTTCCTCGACCAGGGCCTCGACCTTCTGCCGGGTTTCACCGGTGACCGTGTCCACCCAGGGCAGGCCGAGCCACTTGCCGTACCATTCGACCGACCAGTCGTCGCTGCCGAAGGCGAGGTCACGGATGATGCCGTCGGTATCGACCACGAGCGCGATATCACTCATCGCCGCGATCAGTGTCGCCGCCATGTCGGCGTCGAGGTCGCCCACCGAGTCTCGCGGAAATCTGAAGCGCATCAACGGTGGCGGGCCCCCCTGCCAGGCGTCATCACTAGCCTCGGCACGCTCGACACGACCCCTCCAAACCCGTGGATGAGCGCCCACAGCACCAGTGATATGGGACTATCGAGGGAAAATGTCAACTCATCCTGACGGTCAGCCCCGAAACCGGTGTAAAATTTAGATGACGTGAAGGTCGCCCAACGGACTGTCAATCCAGATTGACATATCCTCCGTCACCCGTATCGTTGCGAAAAACGAGCCTTTACCGCAGCTTGCGTGAACGACCAGCGCCTTTCCTGGCAGCGACCCGGCAAAGGCAGTCGGCGAGCGAGCGGCGCCGTTGTGCTCAGTTTGCGCGGCTGAGGAGCGACAGCGTGTTCTGCGCCTGCAACGTCGCTTGGCGGCCGTCCTGCGCCGTGGCATCGGCACCGACCAGACTCACCAACTCCGGGTGCCCGACGAAGACGGGACCACCCACCAGGACGCCGATGCCGCGGTTGCAGGAGGCGCGACGGACGGCACGGATGCTGGAGGCCAGCGCGTCGAGTCGCTGGTCGCCGCTCAGCGAGAAGCCGACCAGCGAGAAAGCTTCGTGGCCGACGAGATCGGCGAGCTCGCGGTTCGGCAGACAACCACTCCAGACGTCCCAGCCGGCCCGACGGAAGAACTCGGCGACCATGTAGATGCCGAAGGTGTGCTGCTCCCCCGGCACCGGCACCAGCAACACGCGGCGACGATGCTCGTGCGGCTCGGCCTCGCGGAAAAAGCTCGGACTGAGCTCGTGCAGCAACTGCTGCAAGCGACTGCAGCCGAGGGTTACGGTGACGAAGTCGACGATGTCGGCTTCCCAGAGCTCGCCGAGATACCGGGCGACGGGCGCCAGCAGCTCCAGGTACAGCGTCTCGACGGTCAGGCCCGACTGGCGCAGCGCGTCGATCCGGGTCGCCGCCGCACTCACGTCGTCGCGGGCGACGAGCTGAGCGAGCTCGGCAACCAGTTCCTTGTCCGGCGTCCAGCCGAGGGTCGCGGGCGTGACCGCGGTTGCGGGCGTGATGGCGCGCTCGCCGTTGCCGCGGCGGGACAGGACGAGACGCGGGATGATCTCCCCCTCGATCGTGCGCAGGAGATGATGATTGCGGCCGTCCTTGCCGCGGGCCGTACGACGCGTGTTGCCCGGCGTCAGGGACAGATCGACACTCCCGGCTTCGGAGGTGTCGGGCTGAAGTGCGGTGAGCCACCCATCTGACGATGTCATCTCGCCCTCCCGAATGCCCCCACGCTTACACCGTCGATCGAGCCGGCCTCAAGCCCTTACCGTGCATGGCACAGACAAAATGTCACTCGCGGGGAAGCCGGAACGACACGGGGGGCGGTCCTCGAGCCCAGCCGACACGTTCGATCGAGAAAAGCGACCTGTCAAGAAATGTTGACGTGTAGTTTTGTTGACAGATACGCCCCCGGGCGGTTAGCTTCGCCGATGTTGGCATGAACCGATAAGGGAGGGCTTTCGGGCAATGCAGCGCGGACGACCCGAGGCAGACGGCCGGCGCCAGGGAACGACGAGCGCTCGGCCGCTCTACACGCCCGAGGAGCGTCGCCGCCGGGACGCCTCCCCCTGGACCCTGGTCCAGGGCATCCTCGCACCTGTCCAGTTTCTGGTCTTCCTCGTCAGCCTGGCCCTTGTCCTCCGGTATCTCTGGACCGGCGAAGGGTTCACCGCCGCCTCCATCTCGATCGTCGTCAAGACGCTGACGCTCTACGCCATCATGGTCACCGGCTCGATCTGGGAAAAGGACGTCTTCGGCCACTGGCTCTTCGCGCGGCCCTTTTTCTGGGAAGATGTCGTAAGCATGGGCGTGATCGCCCTGCACACCGCCTATCTCGTCGCCCTCTTCACCGGCTGGCTGTCCCCGGTCGAGCAAATGCTCCTGGCCCTCGCAGCTTATGCCATCTACGTCGTCAATGCCGCGCAGTTCCTGTGGAAGCTGCGGCAAGCGCGGCTCGCGACACCCGCCGAGCCCAGCCCGACCGACGCCATGGGCGCCGATGCCGTGGCCGGGGGCGAAATGGAGCCGGCCCGATGACCGCGGTGGCCAACCTGCCGCCCGTCGGCGTCGGCGGCTGCACCGATGCCCCGGTCCGCTTCGAGCGCGGCCAGCGCGAGGTCTTCTGTGGCCTCACCGGCATCATCTGGCTGCACCGCAAGATCCAGGACGCGTTCTTCCTGGTGGTCGGCTCGCGCACCTGCGCGCACCTGATCCAGTCGGCCGCCGGCGTGATGATCTTCGCCGAGCCGCGCTTCGCCACCGCGATCCTGGAGGAGCGGGATCTCGCCGGCATGGCGGATGCCAACGAAGAGCTCGACCGCGTCGTCATCCGGCTGCTGCAGCGCCGGCCCGACATCAAGCTCCTGTTTCTCGTGGGCTCCTGCCCGTCCGAGGTGATCAAGCTCGATCTCGGCCGCGCCGCGCAGCGCCTCACTCGCGAATTCGCGCCGCGGGTGCGCGTCTTGAACTACTCGGGCTCGGGCATCGAGACGACCTTCACCCAGGGCGAGGATGCCTGCCTCGCCGCCACGGTGCCCGAACTTCCCGATAGCCGGGAGCGCTCGCTGCTGGTCGTGGGTGCGCTCGCCGACATCGTCGAGGACCAGTTCCGCCGCCTCTTCGAGCAGCTCGGCATCGGCCCCGTCCATTTCCTGCCGCCGCGTTTCAGCACCGAGCTGCCACCGGTCGGACCCGAGACCCGCTATCTCCTGGCCCAGCCGTTCCTGGGCGATACCGGCAAAGCGCTCGACAGCCGTGGCTGCCGGCGGCTCGCCGCACCTTTCCCGCTCGGTATCGAAGGCACCATGGGCTGGCTCGAGGCGGCCGCGAGCGAGTGGGGCATCGGCGGCGACGAGGTCGACCGGGTAACCCGGGCACCGCGCGAGCGGGCGGCCAAGGCCCTCGACCGCTATCGGGAGAACCTGGCCGGCAAGCGCATCTTCTTCTTTCCCGACTCGCAGCTCGAGATCCCACTGGCGCGTTTCCTCGCCCGCGAGATGGGTATGCAGCTGGTCGAGGTCGGCACCCCCTACCTGCACCGCCAGCATTTGGCGCACGAACTCGCGCTGTTGCCGTCGGGCACCGCCCTCTCGGAAGGCCAGGACGTCGAGAAGCAGCTCGATCGGGCAACGGATGCAAGGCCCGACATGATCGTCTGCGGGCTCGGCCTCGCCAACCCGCTGGAGGCCGAGGGGCTGACGACGAAGTGGTCGATCGAGCTCCTCTTCACCCCGATCCAGGGCTTCGAGCAGGCGGCCGATCTCGCCGAACTCTTCACGCGGCCGTTCAACCGGCGCACCCGGCTGATGGTGTAGGGCGATGCAGCTGACCCTCTGGACATACGAAGGTCCGCCGCATGTCGGTGCCATGCGCATCGCCACCGCCATGGACGGCGTGCACTACGTCCTCCATGCGCCGCAGGGCGACACCTACGCCGACCTTCTCTTCACCATGATCGAGCGTCGCGACAAGCGGCCGCCGGTCACCTACACGACCTTCCAGGCGCGCGACCTGGGCTCCGATACGGCCGAGCTCTTCAAGACCGCGACCAAGAACGCGTACGACCGGTTCACGCCCGAGGCCTTGATGGTCGGCGCCTCCTGTACGGCGGAGTTGATCCAGGACGATCCGGGCGGACTCGCCCGAGCCCTCGACCTGCCGGTGCCGGTGGTCCCGCTCGAGCTTCCGGCCTATTCCAAGAAAGAGAACTGGGGCTCGGCCGAAACCTTCTACCAGATGGTCCGCCACCTCGCCGGCCCGCATGCGCCGCCTCCCGGGTTCGTGCGCGAGCCGAGTGCGCGGCCGTCCTGCAACATCCTCGGCCCCACGGCCATGGGCTTTCGGCACCGCGACGACGTTACCGAGATCGAGAAGCTGCTGGGTGAGCTCGGCGTCGAGGTCCGTGTCGTGGCCCCCATGGGCGCCCGCCCGGCCGATCTCGCCCGGCTGGGTGAAGCCGATTTCAACGTCGTGCTCTACCCCGAGACGGCCGGTCAGGCGGCGGGCTGGCTGGAGCGCACCTTCAAGCAGCCGCGCACCAAGACCGTGCCGATCGGCTACGGGGCGACGATCGATTTCGTGCAGGAGGTGGCAGCGATCACCGGCATCGATCCGTCGCCGGTGCTGGAGCGCGTGAACTCCCGGCTGCCCTGGTACTCGCGCTCGATCGACTCGACCTACCTCACCGCCAAGCGGGTCTTCATCTTCGCCGACGCGACGCACGCCATCGCCGCCGCCCGGGTGGCGGCCGAGGAGTTCGGCTTCGAGGTGGTAGGGCTCGGCACCTACAGCCGCGAGTTCGCCAAGGACGTCCGCAAGACCGCCGAGCGGTTCGGCCTCGAGGCACTGATCACCGACGACTATCTCGAGGTCGAGCAGGCCGTCGCCGAGGCCCAGGTCGAGCTCCTGCTCGGCACGCAGATGGAGCGACACATCGCCAAGCGGCTCGGCATCGGTTGCGCGGTCATCTCGGCCCCGGTGCATGTGCAGGACTTCCCCGCCCGCTACTCGCCACAGATGGGCTTCGAGGGCGCCAACGTCCTTTGGGATACCTGGGTGCACCCCCTCTACATGGGCCTCGAGGAGCATCTGCTCGGCATGTTCCGCGAAGACTTCGAATTCGGCGATCATGCCGCCCCCTCGCATCTCGGTCATGGCCATGCCAAGACCAAGACGACAGGCGAGCCGGTCGCCGAACCGGAACCGGCCACCGCCCAGTCGGCACCCGTCGCGACACCGCCGCCGGTCAGCGACGTCGGTTCGCCGACCTGGGCAGCCGATGCCGAAAAAGAGCTGAAAAAAATCCCGTTCTTCGTCCGCGGCAAGGCGCGCCGCAACACCGAGCGCTTCGCCGCCGATCACGGCGTCGCACTCATCACTGTCGAGACTTTGTATGATGCGAAAGCGCATTTCGGCCGCTGACCAGCCCGGGACTGGTGCCGTTCCGGTCCGGGTGGCGATCGTCACCCTGGACAATCACGCGGCAGGTGCCTTCGCTCGGGCGCGGATGACGCTGCGCCACGAGATACCCGGACTGGAGCTGACGCTCCATGCGGCGACCGAGTTCGGCAACGACGAGGCGGCGCTCGAGCGCTGCCGGCGGGACATCGAGGAAGCGGACATCGTCTTCGCCTGCATGCTGTTCCTCGAGGATCACATCCAGGCCGTGCTGCCCTGGCTGCAGGCCCGGCGCGACCAGTGCGATGCGATGGTCGCCTGCATCTCGGCGACCGAGGTCGTCAAGCTCACCAAAATGGGCCGCTTCGATATGCAGGCGAAGCAGAGCGGTCCCTTGGCCTTGCTCAAACGGCTGCGGCCCAAACGCGACGCCAACCGGCAGAGCGATGGTGCCCGGCAGATGACCATGCTGCGCCGGCTGCCGAAGATCCTCCGCTTCGTGCCGGGTGCCGCCCAGGACCTGCGCGCTTACTTCCTCTGCATGCAGTATTGGCTGGCAGGCTCCGACGAGAACATCGCCAATATGGTCCGCTGGCTGGTCAATCGCTATGCCGCGGGCCCACGGGCAGTGCTCAAGGGCAAGCTCGCGGCACAGCCCCCGGTCGAGCATCCCGACATGGGGCTCTACCATCCGCGACTGAAAGGACGGGTCACCGAGAGCCTCGCCGGCCTGCCGCGCACCGGCCGGACCAAGGGCACGGTCGGGCTCCTCGTCATGCGTTCCTACGTGCTGGCCGGCGACAGTGGCCACTACGACGGCGTGATCGCCGCCCTCGAGGCGCGCGGGCTCCGCGTCATCCCGGCCTTCGCCTCCGGCCTCGATGCGCGACCGGCAGTCGAGGCGTACTTCTTCGAGAACGGCGCACCCGCGGTCGATGCGGTCGTTTCGCTCACCGGCTTCTCGCTCGTCGGTGGCCCGGCCTACAACGACGCCAAGGCGGCCGAGGACATGCTCGCCCGGCTCGACGTACCCTACATCGCCGCCCACGCCCTCGAGTTCCAGACACTGCCCGAGTGGGAAGCCTCGGATCGCGGGCTGCAGCCGGTGGAAGCCACGATGATGGTGGCGATCCCCGAGCTCGACGGTTCGACGGGTCCGATGATCTACGGCGGCCGCCCGGCCGTCGCGCACGGCGACCATCCGGGCGAGATGGAAGCGCAGGGTGACCGCGCCGAGCTGCTCGCCGCCCGGGTCGACCGACTGATCACCTTGCGCCGCAGCGAGCGCGCGGAGCGCAAGGTCGCCATCATCCTCTTCAACTTTCCGCCCAACGCGGGGGCGACGGGCACGGCGGCCTACCTTGCCGTTTTCGCCTCGCTGTTCCGCACCATGAAGGCGATGCACGCCGCCGGCTACACCGTCGAGGTTCCGGAGAGCGAGGATGCGCTGCGCGAGCGCATCTTGCAGGGCAACGCCCAGAACTTCGGCGCCGACGCCAACGTCTTCCACCGGATCCCCGTGGCGGACCATGTTCGCCGCGAGCCGCATCTGACGGAGATCGAAGCTGCCTGGGGCCCCGCACCCGGCCGCCAGCTGACCGACGGGCAGAGCCTCTTCGTCCTCGGCGAAGAGTTCGGCAATATCTTTGTCGGCGTCCAGCCGGGCTTCGGCTACGAGGGCGACCCGATGCGGCTCCTGTTCGAGAAGGGCTTCGCGCCGACCCACGCCTTCTCGGCCTTCTATCGCTGGCTGCGCGAGGACTATGCCGCACACGCCGTCCTGCATTTCGGCACCCACGGGGCGCTGGAGTTCATGCCGGGCAAGCAGGCCGGGATGTCGGCTGCCTGCTGGCCGGAACGGCTGATCGGTGACCTGCCCAATCTCTACATCTATGCCGCCAACAATCCCTCCGAAGGGACGATCGCCAAGCGGCGGGCCGCGGCGACCCTGATCAGCCACCTGACCCCGCCGGTCGCCCATGCCGGTCTCTACAAGGGGCTCATCGAGCTCAAGAACTCGCTCGATCGCTGGCGGAGCCTGCCGCCGGATGCAGGCGAGGAGCGGGTCAAGCTCGCGGAATTGGTCCAGCTGCAGGCGTCCGAGCTCGAGCTCGCCCGAGCCGAGCCGGCCTGGGAGGATGCCCAAGCCGAGATCGCCGAGCTCACGAGTGCGGTGCTCGATCTCGAATACACCCTCATTCCGCACGGCCTGCACATCATCGGCGAGCCGCTGTCGATGACCGCCCGCGTCGACATGCTGGCGGCCATGGCCGAGGCCAACGACGGCCCGGTGCCACCCCGCGCGGCCTTGGAGGCTCTGGCCGAGGGGACGACACCCGAGGCGGCGCTGGCCTTGACCGATGCACCGCGCGACAAGGCGATGCTGGAGCAGCTGCGGAGCCTGGCGAAAAGCGACCGCCTGTTGGCCGAGGACCACGAACTCCCGGCGATTCTCCAGGCCTTGGACGGCCGCTTCGTCCGGCCGGTGCCGGGCGGTGACGTGCTCCGCCAGCCGGCAATCCTGCCGACCGGCCGCAACGTGCACGGTTTCGACCCGTTCCGCCTGCCCTCGGCCTTCGCCGTGGCGGATGGTGCCAAGCAGGCCGCCCGGCTCGTCGAGCGGCACATGGCCGAGGGCAACAAGCTGCCCGAGACCGTCGCCATGGTGCTCTGGGGGACGGACAACCTGAAGTCCGAGGGCGGGCCGATCGCCCAGGTCCTGGCCTTGATCGGAGCAAAGCCGCGCTTCGACTCTTATGGCCGCCTCGCCGGTGCCGAGCTGGTCAGCCTGGAAGAACTGGGGCGGCCCCGGATCGACGTGGCGGTAACCCTTTCCGGCATCTTCCGCGATCTGTTGCCGCTGCAGACCAAGCTTTTGGCCGAGGCGTGCTTTCTCGCTGCCAGCGCCGACGAGCCGACGGAGATGAACTTCATCCGCCGCAACGCCCTGGCGCACATGGCGAAGCACGGCTGTGATCTGGAGACTGCCGCCCTTCGCGTCTTCAGCAATGCCGACGGTGCCTACGGCTCGAACGTCAACCAGCTGATCGACAGCAGCGCCTGGGACGACGAGGACGAACTCGCCGAGAGCTACACGCGGCGCAAGTGCTTCGCCTACGGCCGCAACGGCAAGCCGATGCGCCAGGCCGAGCTGCTCTCGAGCGTGCTCTCGGGCGTCGAGCTGGCCTACCAGAACCTCGAATCGGTCGAACTCGGGGTCACCACCGTCGATCACTATTTCGACAATCTCGGCGGCATCAGTCGGGCCGTGGCCCGGGCCAGAGGCGAGCACACGCCGGGGCAATCCGTGCCCGTCTATATCGGTGACCAGACCAAGGGTGCCGGCACCGTCCGCTCGCTGGGCGAGCAGGTGGCGCTCGAGACCCGGACCCGCATGCTCAATCCCAAGTGGTACGAAAGCATGCTGGAGCACGGCTACGAGGGTGTCCGACAGATCGAGGCGCACGTAACGAACACCATGGGGTGGTCGGCAACGACCGGTCAGGTCGCACCTTGGGTCTACCGCGAGATCACCCAGACCTTCGTCCTCGACCCGGCGATGCGCGAGCGCCTCGCCGCACTCAACCCCAAGGCTTCGGCCAAGGTCGCCCACCGGCTCTTGGAAGCCTACGAGCGGCAATACTGGGAGCCCGATGCGGCGACCCTCGAAGCGCTCCGGGAGGCCGGTGAGGATCTCGAGGATCGGCTCGAAGGCATCATCCCCGAGCCCGCTACGACCAAAGCTCAACCGACAACGGCCGCCGCGCGAGCGGTCACCAAGGAGATGGCAGCGTGAGCACCCTTACCCTGGATATGCCCCGCCACAAGCTCCATCCGACCGGCGCGAAGCGGGAGGACGGCGAAGGCAGCGTGCAGGTCAAGCTCGACCCCAACGTCAAGATCGACGGTGCCAAGGTCTTCGCGGTCTACGGCAAGGGCGGGATCGGCAAGAGCACCACCTCCTCCAACCTCTCGGTCGCCTTCTCCAAGCTCGGCAAGCGGGTCCTGCAGATCGGCTGCGATCCCAAGCACGATTCGACCTTCACGCTCACCAAAAAGCTGATGCCGACGGTGATCGACGTGCTCGAATCCGTCAATTTCCACGCCGAGGAGCTGCAGGTCGAGGACTTCGTCTACGAAGGCTACAACGGCGTGATGTGCGTCGAGGCCGGCGGCCCGCCGGCCGGCACCGGCTGCGGCGGCTACGTCGTCGGCCAGACCGTCAAGCTCTTGAAGGAGCACCACCTGCTCGAAGAGACCGACGTGGTCATCTTCGACGTGCTGGGTGATGTCGTCTGCGGCGGTTTCGCGGCACCGCTGCAGCACGCCGACCGGGCGATCATCGTCACCGCCAACGACTTCGATTCGATCTACGCGATGAACCGCATCGTCGCCGCCATCAAGGCGAAGTCGAAGAACTACGAGGTCCGCCTGGGCGGTGTGATCGCCAATCGCTCGAAGGACACCGACCAGATCGACAAATTCAACGCGGTCGTTGGCCTGAAGACCATGGGGCACTTCCAGGACCTGGATATCATCCGCCGCTCGCGCCTCAAGAAGTCGACGCTCTTCGAACTCGATCCCACACCCGAGGTCCTGGCCGTGCAACAGGAATACCTGCGTGTCGCGGAAGCCTTGTGGAACGGCGTCGAGCCGATGGAAGCCACGCCGATGCGCGACCGCGACATCTTCGAGCTGCTCGGATTCGACTGATGACCACCTCCAGCTACCAGCTCAGGCGCTCGCAGCTCTTGACCTATTTCGACCGCACCGCGGTCGATGCCTGGGCGCGCCTGACCAGCGATGCGCCGGTCAGCGGCATCCGTGCCACGGTTCGCGCCGGGCGCGAGGAGATGCGCACCACATTGCTCGACTGGCTGCCGCCGGACCTCCGCGGCTACCGGCTGCTCGATGCGGGCTGCGGCACGGGGGCACTGTCGGTCGAGGCCGCCGAACGCGGCGCCGACGTCCTGGCGGTCGATCTCTCGCCCACCCTGGTCGGCCTCGCCCGGGAACGGATGCCGGCGACGCTCGGCCCCGGGCGGATCACCTTCGCGAGCGGTGACATGCTCGATCCCGCACTCGGCCGGTTCGACTTCGTCGTCGCCATGGATTCGCTCATTCACTACACCGCTCCCGACATCGTCCGGGTGCTCTCGGGCTTCGCCGAGCGGACGACCGGTGCCGTCGTCTTCACCTTCGCGCCCAAGACCACGGCACTCGCGGCCATGCATGCCGTGGGCAAGTTCTTTCCGAAAGGCGACCGGGCCCCGGCGATCGAGCCCGTCGCCGAGCAGCAACTCCGGCGGCTGATCGTCGACACCCCCGCTCTCGCCGAATGGATGCCGGCGCGCACCAGGCGTGTCGCCAGTGGCTTCTACACCAGCCAAGCGATGGAGCTTCGCAGGCCATGAAGGCAACGGCGGCCGTCGACAAGCTCAACACCTCGCTCGCCCAGACGTGGATCATCCTCGGCCCGCGGTTCCTGCCGTTCGCCGATGCGGCGAGCGCCGACCTGCCGCTGCCCCGGCTGTTGCGTCTGTCGCTCTTTCAGATTTCGGTCGGCATGGCCGTGGTGCTGCTCACCGGCACACTCAACCGGGTGATGATCGTCGAGCTCGGTGTTGCAACCTGGCTCGTGGCTTTGATGGTCTCGCTGCCGCTCGTCTTCGCGCCCGTGCGGGCACTCATCGGCTTCAAATCCGACAATCACCGCTCGTTCCTCGGCTGGAAGCGGGTCCCCTATATCTGGATGGGGACGATGCTCCAGTTCGGCGGTCTCGCGATCATGCCGTTCGCGCTCATCGTGCTCTCCGGCGACACCACCAATGCACCGGACTGGCTCGGCCCGGCGGGTGCAGCACTCGCATTCCTGATGGTCGGCGCCGGCCTGCACACCACCCAGACCGCAGGCTTGGCCCTCGCGACCGATCTGGCGCCGGAAGACAAGCGCCCGCGGGTGGTGGCCCTGCTCTACGTTACACTGCTCCTCGGCATGGTCGGCACCTCGCTCGTCTTCGGCTGGGCCCTGCACGACTTCGACCAGGTCAAGCTGATCCAGGTGATCCAGGGTGCCGCGGTCGTCACCATGGCGCTCAACATCGTCGCCCTCTGGAAGCAGGAGTCGCGCAATCCCGCCGCCACGCGGCACGACACGCCGCGGCCCGCCTTCCGCACCACGTGGAAGTCGTTCATCGCGGGTGGCAAGGCTGCGCGCATGCTGGTCGCCGTGGGTCTGGGGACGGCCGCCTTCTCGATGCAGGACGTCCTGCTCGAGCCCTATGGCGGCGAGATCCTCGGCCTGACAGTCGGCCAGACCACGATGCTGACCGCCCTTTTGGCTGGCGGCTCGCTCGCCGGTTTCGCCCTGGCCGCCCGGCGGCTGGGCCGCGGCAGCGATCCCTTCCGTCTCGCCGGCATCGGCGTGCTGGCGGGGATCACCGCCTTCTCCGCCGTCATCTTCGCCGAGCCCCTCGGCTCGGCATCGATCTTCCGGATCGGAACGGCCCTGATCGGCTTCGGCGGCGGGCTCTTTGCGGTCGCCATGCTGACCGCCTCGATGCAGCTCGCCAAGGACGGCCAGAGTGGCCTGGCACTCGGTGCCTGGGGGGCGGTCGTCGCCACCTGCACCGGCGTCGCCGTGGGCCTGGGTGGCGCCATCCGCGACATCGTCACCGAACTCGCGACCGCCGGTGCTCTCGGCCCCGCCATGACCGGCCCCGAGGTCGGCTACAGCGTCGTCTATCACCTGGAGATCGCTCTGCTCTTCGCGACCCTGGTCGCTATCGGCCCGCTCGTCCGCTCGCGGTCGAGCCGAACCTCGTCCCAACCTTCCGGCAAGCTCGGCTTGGCCGAGTTCCCGGCCTGATCCAAGCGCAAGGAGACGTTCCATGGAAACAGGCGCCATCACCGAGTATATCGACGTCGCACAAGTCGTTCTCTACATCTTCTGGGCCTTTTTCTTCGGTCTCGTGATCTACCTCCTGCGCGAGAACAAGCGGGAGGGCTATCCGCTCGACCCCGACGGCGGGCGCAACGACATCGGCGACTTCCTGCTGCCGATCCCCGCGCCCAAGACGTACCAGCGCGCCGAGGGCGGCACCTATTCGGCGCCCGACGGCCTCTTCGACACGCGGCCGATCAAGGCCGAAACGCTGGAGAACTTCCCGGGCGCGCCGCTGGAGCCGACCGGCAACCCGATGCTCGATGCAGTCGGCCCCGCCTCCTACACCGAGCGGCAGGACGTGCCCGACATCACCTTCGACGGCAAGGTCAGGCTGGTTCCGATGCGTGTCGACGATCACTTCGAGATCGCACCCGAGGATCCCGACCCGCGTGGCCTGCCGGTGTTCGGCGCCGACTATGCCGAGGGCGGCAAGATCGTCGATGTCTGGATCGACCGCGCGGAGGCCATCGCTCGCTATTACGAGGTCGAGGTCCCCGGCAGCGGCCGGGTGCTGTTGCCGGTCGCCATGTCGAGGCTGCACAAAGGTGAGGGCTATGTCCGGGTGAAATCGATCCTCGGCGCGCACTTCAAGGACGTGCCGAAGACCAAGCGGCCTGACCAGGTCACGCACCTCGAAGAGGACAAGGTCTGCGCCTACTACGGCGGCGGCGCTCTCTACGCCAGCGCCGACCGGCTCGGGCCTATCCTATGAGTGCGCGTCTCGAGCCCCACCACACCGAGGCGATGGGTGAGTACGACTACGAGCCCACGCCCGGGCTGCCCGGGCGCCTGCCGGAGGGCGAGCACGTCCTCTGGCAGGGAGCACCGGACTGGCGGAGCCTGGCGATCCGCGCCTTCCATGCCCGGAAGGTGGCGATCTACTGCATCGTCCTGATGGCCTGGCACTTCTACGGGCGCCTCTATGACGGCTATTCGGTCGCCATGGCGCTCAACGCATTGATGATCCCGGTGCTCTTGACGATCGCGGTGACAGCGCTCCTGGCCGGGCTCGGCTGGCTGAGTGCGCGGACCACCATCTACACGATCACCAACCGGCGGATCGTGCTGCGCGCCGGGATCGCGCTTCCGATGAGCATCAACATCCCGTTCAAGAGCCTGGCGGAGGGCAATCTCAAGATGCATCGCGACGGCACCGGGGACGTGATCCTCAAGGTCGCCGGCAAAGACCGGATCGCTTATGCCCATCTCTGGCCGCATGCCCGCCGCTGGCGGTTCAAGCGGCCGGAGCCGATGCTGCGGTGCATTCCGGACCCGATGCAGGCAGCCGAGATTCTCGGCCGTGCGGTCACGCCCGAGAACCCACCCGAACTCGTCAGCGTCGAAAGTGACACGGCACGGTCGCAAGCGGCCCGGCAACCCGCCCGGCGGGCTGCGCGGTCACCCGGCCTCGCCGCTGCAACGCGCTGAATTTCCAGGTCTGGAGGGAGACCCGGTCATGCAGAGCAAGTCGACCCCTACAACAACAAGAACAGCCTCGGTGCCGAAGCCGGCGCTCGTCGCCATCGCGCTGATGCTCGGCTTCACCTTTCTCGCCACCATCGGCGGCAAGACCTTCGATATCGGTACGCTCAAGAACCCGGAAGCGGCGGTCGCCGTCGAGCATGAACTACGCTTCGAGGATCGGGAGAATGGTGCGCTCCTGGTCTTCGCGGGCGACACCGACGAGCTCGTCTATGCGATCGAGCCCGGCACCAACAGCGGCTTCGTCCGCGGCGTGCTCAGGGGCTTCGCCCGCGAACGGCACCGTTCGGGTGTCGGCATCGAACCGCCATTCTTGCTTTCCGCCCTCGTCGATGGTCGGATGTTCCTCGAAGACCCCGAGACGGGGCGCAAGGTGCCTCTGGACGGCTTCGGCCGGACCAATGCGGAGGCCTTTGCCCGGATACTCGTGGCCGCGGGAGGAAACCAATCATGATGGCAGGCTTTCTGATCAGTCGTGAGCGCTTCGAGGTGCCGTGCACGGTCGAGGTCGAGCACAGCTTCGACAGTCTCCACGCCTATGCCGAGCTCGACGGCGATATCGAGATCTACCCGGGCGACGAGGTGATCATTCACGACGCACCCGTCGACGTGCCGTTCGGCGAGACCCGAACGATGCGCTCCACGGCGACCGTGATCCGCGCCTCCGCTCTGGAACGAGCCTGGACCAAGCTCACCGGCGGGCTCGAGTTCATGGAGCTTTTGGAATTCAGCTTCTCTTCGGGGAAAAAGCTATGAGTGCCAGCCTGACGGCTTCGACCGAGACCCCGGCCCGGCCGCATGAGATCAGTTCGACCACGCGGATGGCGCAAGAGACGACGATGCTCAGCCCGCGCTTCTACACCACCAATTTCGAGGAGATGGACAAGCTCGACGTCGAACCGATCCGCGAGCAGTGGGACGCCCTGATCAACGAGATGAAGAGCGATCCCAATCGCGGCCATTTCAAGCGCACCGAGGAATGGGACGAGGTCGACCCGGATGCGTTCAGCCCGGAGCTGAAAAAGGAGCTGGTCGATTTCATGGTGAGCTCGCTCACCGCCGAGTTCTCCGGTTGCGTGCTCTACTCGGAGATCAGAAAGCGCATCCAGAACAAGGACATCAAGGAGCTGTTCAAGCTCATGGCGCGCGACGAATCGCGCCATGCCGGCTTTATCAACGACAGCCTCAAGGACCTGGAAATCGGCGTCGATCTGGGCTTTCTCACCAAAGCCAAGAAGTACACCTACTTCCAGCCGAAGTTCATCTTCTACGCCACCTATCTCTCCGAGAAAATCGGCTACGCCCGCTATATCACGATCTATCGCCACCTCGAGCGGCATCCGGAGAACCGGATCCACCCGATCTTCAAATGGTTCGAGAAGTGGTGCAACGACGAGTTCCGCCACGGCGAGGCCTTTGCGCTCCTGATGCGCGCCAACCCGCGGGTGCTGGAAGGCCTGAACAAGCTCTGGGTGCGGTTCTTCGTCCTCGCCGTCTATGCGACCATGTACGTGCGCGATCATGCCCGGCCGCATTTTCACGAGGCGCTGGGCATCGATCCGACCGAGTACGACTACGAGGTCTTCCGGGTCACTTCCGAGATCACGAAGCAGGTCTTCCCGCTCACCGTCGATATCGACAATCCGAGCTTCCGGGCCTGTCTCGAGAGCCTGCGCGAGACCGCCCAGGCGATCGGCGAGGCCGAGAAGCAGGGCGGCATCGCCGGCAAGGCCAAGAAGGCGGCACTCGGCACGAAGGCGTTCTTCACCTTCGCCCGGCTCTACCTCGTCCCGACCAAAAAGAACGAGTTGCCGGCGCAGATCCGCCTGCAGCCGGTCTGGTAGGGGGACGCGTTCGGTGCCCGATTCCGGCTGGCCCATCGTGGTCGTGCTCTTCGTCTGGTGGTTCTCGACCGGCATCGTGCTCTTTGCCGTGCGCTCACCGCGCGAGACCTATCGCCGGAGCCTCTGGCTCGCCACCAGCTTCCTCGCCCTCGGTGCCTGCGGCATCGCCTGGAGCGCCGGCGAGGCGACCGTAACCGGTGCCTACGTCGCGTTCATGTCGGCGCTGTTGATCTGGGCGTGGCCCGAGATGACCTTCCTCATGGGCGTCATCACCGGCCCCAGGCGACGACCGAGCCCGCCCGGCTGCGGCTTCGGTCGGCGTTTCGTCTATGCGACCCAGGCGATCCTCTGGCACGAGTTCGTGATCCTCGCCGGCGGGCTCTGCATTCTCGCCTTGACCTGGGGGGCCGAGAACCAGATCGGGGCGCTGACCTATCTGGTCCTCTGGGTGATGCGCCTCTCGGCCAAGCTCAACGTCTTTCTCGGCGTGCCCAACCTGGCCGAGCAGTTCCTGCCCCGGCATCTCCGGCACCTCAAGAGCTACTTCAAGAAGGCGCGGATGAACGTCTTCTTCCCGTTCGCGGTGACCGCCGCCACCATCGCCCTCGTGGCCGTGGTGAAGGTCGCGGCCGCAGCCGACGCCACACCGTTCGTCGCGGTCGGCTATACCCTGGTCGCAACCATCCTGGCGCTCGCCATCCTCGAGCATTGGTTTCTGGTCCTGCCTTTGCCCGATGCGGCCCTTTGGACCTGGGCACTCAAGGCCGCCGAGCGGCGTCCGCCCGACCGCGGTGGCAAGGCCCACCACTTCGTTCCACCCCCTAGCCTGATCCCGGCTACCTCGACCCAGCGGAGGCAATGATGCAGTACGAGGGCTTCTTCAAGACCCAGCTCGACGGTCTGCGAGAGGAGGGCAATTACCGTATCTTCGCCGATTTGGAGCGGCATGCCGGCGACTTCCCGCGCGCGACGCATTATCGCAACGGGCATCGCGCTCAGGTGACGGTCTGGTGCTCCAACGACTATCTCGGCATGGGCCAGAACCCGGCCGTGATGGACGCCATGCACGAGGCGATCGATCTCTGCGGCTGCGGTGCGGGCGGTACCCGCAACATCTCGGGCACCAACCACTACCACGTGCTGCTCGAGCGCGAGCTCGCCGATCTCCACCAGAAGGAAGCGGCACTGCTCTTCACCTCGGGCTACGTGTCGAATTGGGCGGCCCTCGGCACACTGGCATCGAAGTTGCCCAATTGTGTAGTTCTTTCGGACTCGGGCAATCACGCCTCGATGATCGAAGGCATCCGCCAGAGCCGGGCTGAGAAGATGATCTTCCGCCACAACGATCCGGAAGACCTCGACCGCAAGCTCGCGACAACCGCACCGGGCCAGCCGAAGATCGTCGCCTTCGAATCGGTCTACTCGATGGACGGCGACATCGCCCCCATCGACGAAATCTGCGACGTCGCGAAAAAGCACGGCGCCCTCACCTATCTCGACGAGGTGCACGCCGTGGGGCTCTACGGGCCGAGAGGCGGCGGCATCGCCGAACGCGAGGGGCTGATGCACCGGCTCGACGTCATCGAGGGCACGCTCGGCAAAGCTTTCGGGGTCATGGGCGGCTACATTACCGGCACGACCGCACTCTGCGATTTCGTCCGCAGTTTCGCTTCGGGCTTCATCTTCACGACGGCACTGCCACCGTCATTGGCCGCCGGTGCCCTGACCAGCATCCGCCACCTCAAAACGAGTTCGCTCGAGCGCGACCGGCAGAAAGAGCAGGTCGCGAAGGTCCGCGCCAGGCTCGACGCGGTCGGCATCCCGCATTTGCCGAACGAGAGCCACATCGTGCCGGTCATGGTCGGCGATCCCGTGCGCTGCAAGCGGATCAGCGACCGTTTGCTGGAGCAGTACAACATCTACGTGCAGCCGATCAATTACCCCACCGTGCCGCGGGGCACCGAACGGTTGCGGGTGACCCCGTCACCGCTGCACACCGATGCCGACATCGATCACCTGATCGGTGCCCTCGCCTCGATTTGGGCTGCCGTCGGGCTGCGGCAGGCCGCCTGACCCGGGCGGCCTGCACGACAACTTGCAGGCAAGAGCGAGCGACGGAGCGGCCCGCCGGCCACAACTGGTGGGCCGCTTTATTTTTCGAGACTTTTTCAGCAGCGCGCGATTGATTTCGATCAATGTGCCGCTAGTTCATTTTGGGCATTAGTTACTGTGTCGGTCAGCAAAGGCCGGCAGGTTCGTGGTGATCTCGCGGGGGATGTGAGCGATGCAGCAAGCTGCAGGCTCGATCGGCCGAATTGGCCCCAATGCCATCATCCAGCTCGCGGCCGTGCTCGACGATCGGGTCGGTGCCGGACCGGTGCGGCGCCTGTTCGAGGGTGCCGGCATGGCGCACTACCTCGATGCCATGCCACAAGAGATGGTCGACGAGACGGAGGTGCGGGCACTGCACGCGACGTTGCGCCAGCAATTCGGCCCCGCTTGTGCCCAGTCACTGTCCCGTGCCGCCGGCCGCCGGACGGCCGGCTATCTCCTCGAGCACCGCATCCCCGCGGCGGCGCAATGGCTGCTCCGCCGTTTGCCCGCGCCGATCGCGGTACGCCTGCTGCTGCGAGCGATCGAGCGGAACTCCTGGACCTTCGCCGGCAGTGGCACGTTTTGTGCCGTTTACGGTCGGCCGGCACGCTTGGGCATCACCCACAACCCGCTCTGCAGCGAACTCCGGAGCGACGTCCCGGCTTGCGACTTCTATGCCGGCACGTTCGAGGCGCTGTTTCGCGCGCTCATCAATCCCGGCGCCAAGGTGCGCGAGGTGACGTGCGAAGCGATGGGCGACGCTGCCTGCGTCTTCGAGCTCGCCTGGTAGCGTCCGACGCCGATCTCTCGCGGACCGAGGGCCCCGCCCTGCCCGCCTGATCCCGAAGCTCGCAGCTGTCCCCGGACGACGCTGCTGGCGGCGCGGGCAGGCTCGGCGCCAATTCTGCCTGGCGTTCAACCGCGCCGCTCCTGCGGCGCCGCACCGACCCGCCCCCGCCTCTCCCCGCAGAGCAGCGCCGGGCAGTGCCACTCGAGAGACGATCTCGCCGGGGCAACCGCAGCGGCATAGCACAGATCTCTGATCCGGTTCGCCGCTGGTCGGATCGTCGTCCCCCGCGCCGGACAGCGGCCTCGAGCGCGCCGGCCACAGCCGACACCGCGAACCCGGTGCCCGAAAACCCGCGCGGCCCCGGGCGTTGTCGCCCGAGGCCGCTAGCCAGCCGGCGGCGCGCCTCTTCCCCCTGAAACACGAGGCGCGCCTCCTGCATCTCCGATCGATCAGCCCTTCATTGCACGACATCCTCGGCTTCGACGACCTCGGCCGCCGGCACGTCCAGCAGGGCCTGTGTCTCGGCTTCGGTGGCGGCCGGCGGTAGCCCCGCCGGTCCGAGCGAGGGGAAACCCTCGTAGGCCGGTGCGCCGTTCAGCGGCAGAGGCAGACCCAGATGGCACGTCGCACAATTGGTTTTGGGCGCATCGCCGAGCTCGCCGAGCCGATGCTCCGGGTACTCCGGGCCCAGCGGCACGAGATAGTCGACGTTGAGCTCTCTGGACATGCGGATGCCGAACCAGGCGCTCATCCGCGCCGGGGGCGAGCCTTCCCAGCCGATGAAGGATCGGCTGTTGTGACAGTAGGTGCAGTTCACCCCCAGGCCTTCCGACATGTGGTTCATCAGGCTGTAGGTGTACTCGGTCACCTTGGTGCCGATCTGCGGCCCTTCGGGCGGCGGCAGCGCGGCGTCACTGATCACCCGGATCTGCTGATCGTCGAGCAGGAACGGCGTGAACGGGTCGCCCGGCAACGAAGCGGAGTTGATGCCCGGCGCGTTCTGCCCGGCGCGGAAGCCGGCCATGCCGGTCATCGGTTGATCCTCGGTGAACCAGATCTCCTCCGGGACGGGCTGCCCGCGGTGACAAGTGTAGCAGTTCACACCCGTCTCGCCGACATGGTCCGTCCAGTTGGCATTGATGTGCTGGGTCATCTGGATCATCCGCCGTGAGACGACCTTGGTGTAGACGTTGTCGTCGGCGAGATTCTCCGGGTTGTGGCAGTAGTTGCAGCCCGGCTCGAGCGCCACGCCCTCCAGCGGCTCGTCGGTGTAGGGCGAGACCCATTCGGTGATCTGCGCCATGAGCCGATCGAACTGGTCGGACGGCAGATGGCCCAGAACCGGGACGTTCTCGTAGACCTCCGACGCCAGGGGCGTGCCCTCGGGCGACTCTTCGAGAGGCCAGACCTCGGGCGGAAACTGGCTGTCCTCGATCAAGTCCGCTCGGGTGCGCGGGTTGACGACGGTCTCCATCGCCACCCCGCGCCAGCCGACCTGCTCGGTCTCGATGGGCGGCACGTCCCAGCCGGCCGTCGTCAGCATGGCGATGCCGAGCAACGATCCGACGACGATGGCAAAGGCACCGCCTATTCCGATCCTCATTGCATTCCTCCTGTGAGCAGGGCCGGATCGACCGTCTCGGGATAGACGTTCGGATACATCGGCGCGAATTGATGCTTCACCGCCCACAAGTACCAGTTGTCGACCACCGTGCCGGTCAAGAGGATGCCGATACCCCCCGTCAGCGTGGTCAACACGGCAAACCACCAGCCCCAGCGATGGATCGACTCCATCGAGGCGTTCCACCCCATCGTCCAGCGCCAGAACAGAGCGGCGCGCTCGGATGCGGTGCCACGGTCGGTGATCTGCTCGATCTCCCGCTCACCGCCGAAGCGGCTGACGGCGAGAATGGTCGCGCCGTGCATCGCAAAGAGCAGGGCCGAGCCATAGAGGAAGGCGATCGAGAGCGCGTGGAACGGATTGTAGAAGAGGTTGCCGTAGCGGATCGAGAAGGCCGCAGTCCAGTCGAGGTGCGGGAAGATCCCGAACGGCACCGCTTCGGACCAGCTCCCCATCAGCACCGGGCGGATGAAACCCAGGACCAGATAGAGGAAGATGGCAGAGGCGAACGCCCACGCAACGTGCGTGCCGAGGCCCAGGGCCCGGGCGCGACGGTAGGTCCTGACCCACCAGAGGATGATCGACAGGGTCAAGAAGAAGCCGGCCATCAGCCACCAGCCGCCCTCGTTCAAGGGTGGCAGGGAGAGACCGTATTCCGGCGGTGGTGGCTCGAGCGCCAGCCAGAAGAGCTGGCGGACGAACTGGATCGGATCCCAGCCCACCGAGGCCCACATGTTGAGCCCGATGATCTCGATGGCGATGACGCCCGAGAGGATCGAGATGATGCCGAGCCAGCCGAGGTAGATCGGGCCGATCTGGGCATTGCCGATCTTGCCGTACCAGTAGACGAAGAAGCCCTCGCCGGTGCGCGGATCGTCCTCGGCCGGCAGGTCCGGGCCACGCTCGGGCTCTTTCGGCCGCACCTGCACCTGGGTGAAGATGTTCTGGTACTCGAGGTCGATCAAGGGTTTGTTGATCATTGTCGTTCCTCCACCCCTCAGCGCCAGATCGGCAGATCGAGCCACCAGTTCCACCATTCGGGCCAGCCACGGGTCCAGAATGGGCCACTGATGATGATGCAGACGGCACTCCAGAACCCGGCATTCAGCGCCAGGAAGAGGCCGAGCCGATGGATGCCCAAAGAACCGATCGAGTAGCCGATCGTGTCACGGAAGAAGGTGTCCTCGTATTCCGGCGTCTTGACCTTCTCGCCCTTGGGCGGGTTGGTCACCGAGAGGATCAGGCCACCGTGCAGCGAAAGCGCCAACGCCGTCGTGAAGAAGAAGCTCACGGCGATCATGTGCGCGGGGTTGTAGTGAAAGTGCAGGTACTGGTAGCCGACGTTCGACACCCAGTCGAGGTGGCTGAAGATGCCATAGGGGAAACCGTGCCCCCAAGCACCCAGCAACAGCGGCCGGAAGACCACCAGGGTGACATAGGCGAAGATCGCAACGGCGAAGGCGAAGGGGACATGCAGCCCCATGCCGAGTTTGCGGCTGATCTCGACCTGTCGAAGTGCCCAACTGCCGAACGCGCCGATGGCGCAGATCGTGATCAACTGCCAGAGCCCACCTTCGGCCAAGGGGGCGAAGCCGAGCCCGTAGGACAGATCGGGCGGCTCGATGTTGATCATCCAGACGTTCCAGGTCGGTCCGAGTGCGGCCCCCCAGATGATGAGGGCAGTGCCCAGGGCCGAGAAGAAGATCGTCGTGACCCCGAAGAATCCGACATAGAAGGGCCCGACCCAGAAATCGAACAGATCTCCGCCGATCAGCGTCCCACCGCGTACGCGGTATTTTCGTTCAAAGTTCAGTAGCGCCATAGTTCTCGCTCCGATCGGGAGGCCCGGACCGTTTCACCGATCCCACCCCGGCACCGCTCGGACGAGCGACACCGGGGTCGGGCGGCGCCGGCAACAGGCCGGACCGGGCGAGCACCCAATTCGACCGTGCTGCCGTTGTCGCATGCGGCTAGACGATGAAGTCTCGATGGGTCGTTTCGATCGACGCCACCGTAACTACCGGTTCGACACTGGCGGACAGCCAGTTGAACCGCTCGGTGCTCAAGAGGATGAAGTGAATCAAGAGCGCCAGGGTCATGAGAAAGACCGCGAGAGCGACCAGGGTGCGCCTCGGGTCGAAAAGCGTCCAAACGCGCCACATTTCCATGATGACGTTCTCCTCAGACGAGATAGGTTACGGTCTGGAGCACGGTGTCCCGCACGCCGTTGAGAGCTGCCTCCCAACCGCCCTCCGGCGGCAACCAGGGACGCCATGCCCAGGCGAGAATGTGGGCCACCACGGCCACAGCCGTGAAGATGATGAAGCTCTGGACGAAGATCTTGTGGAACTCCTTCGCCTCGTCTTCGGTCAGGCCGGTCAACCCGCCCTGTTTTTCCATTTCCGCAGCCATTTGACTTACTCCGGCTGTTGGCCTTGTCGGCCGTTACCGCGCCGAACCCGCGCGGCAGGGTCGTTCTGTCCGATGGCGACGCCGGCACCCCAGCCCCTCCCCCATCGAACAGTCTCGCGTCGCCTAACGGGTAAACGCGAAAGGGATGAACGTGCTGGTCAGCGCCCGGGCCTCGCCGATCACCGAGCGCTTGCCGGCGAGACCCGCCAAGGACGGCCGTCGGTGCTTCGGCATGAAGCGGATGGCGATCGCGACCATCAGGAAGTAGGCGAAGCCCACGTAGTAGATGAGCCGGAACTGCCGCGCCGTCGCCGAGCGAACGTCCGTCGGCATCCGGGTCATCGAAGCGCTAGCGTTTGCCATGTCAGCCACCTGCTTGGTTGAAGGGCCGGACGCGAAGGCCCAGCGAACGACGATCGACCGGCAATGGCGCGACCGTCAGGGGAAAGGGCGAAAGAGTGCGGGGTACCGTGTTCATGCCACCGGCTCCGCTCGGCGTCGGGTGTCGAGGCTACGGATCCGTGCCAGCGTGACCCGGCCCTCGCCCGCCTGCAGTGCTTTGCGCTCGGCCGTGTCGCGCAATTGCTTGGCAGCCGAGATCCGGGTGAGCACGGGATAGGTCTCGACCAGTTCGTCGAGCAGCCGCTTGGCCTCGTCGTCCCAGGGGATCTGTTCCTCGAGCCGGGTCGGTGTCGCCTCGACCTTGTCCATCTCGCTGCCGAGCGGCAGGATGTTGAAGAGTGCATCGAAGAGCGCGTTGCAGACTTCCTGGACGAGGTAGGTCGCACCGGCGTAGCCCATGAACGGCGTGCCGGTGTGTCGGCGGATGATCGCACCCGGGAACGAGGCCGGGATGTAGATCGCCCGGTTGCCGATTTCGGCGAGGTACATCCGCTCGTTGTAGCTGCCGAAGAGGACGAGCGGCGTCTTGCTGTGCACGGCCTCGCGCACGGCGGCGTTGTCGGTCTTGCCGCCCGGGATCCGCGGGATCGCGAAGGTGCAGGGAAAACCGAGTTCGTCCTCGAGGAAGTGCCGCACGCCGCGCGTGTAGGTCTCGTTGGCGACGATGGCGAAGCTCGCCGTACCGTAGAAGTCCTGCGTGACCGACCGCCAGAGATCCCAGAGCGGCTTGATCGTCGTGTGTTTCTCGCGCTCGATGAAGGGCTCGGGGTCGAGGCCGAGCAGTTCGCCCAGCGCGCGCAGGAACTTGGTCGTCGAGAACAGGCCGATCGGCGCCTGCAAATAGGGCTTGTCGAGCGCCTCGCAGAGCAGCCGGCCGAACTCCCGGTACATGCAGACATTGACGTCGGCATCGACCAGCCGTTGGATGTCGGCCAAGTGGCTGCCGAGCGGGAAGACCATGTTGATCTCGGCGCCGATGCCCTCGACCAGACGCCGGATCTCGGCGAGGTCGGACGGCATGTTGAAGTGACCGTAGGCCGGGCCGATGATGTTGACCCGGGGCTTCGCCCCCTCCGGCCGGCTCTTCTCCTTGGGCATCCGGCCCTTGATCGCACCGAACTCCGACCAGAGCCAGGCCATCGCCCGGTTGGCACTCTGCCACTGGTCCTCGTCGATGGTCCGCGGCAGGAAGCGGAGGATGCCGGTGCCTTCGGGCGTCACGCCGCCGCCGATCATCTCGGCGATCGAGCCCGTGACGACAACTGCCGGAAGGTGCGGGTCGAGCGTGGTGTGCGCCCGCTTCATCGCCCCTTCGGTACCGTGCTGGCCGAGTTCCTCCTCGCCGAGGCCGGTAACGACGATCGGCAGTTCGTGCGGCGGCAGGCCGTCGGTGTAGTGCAGCACCGAGGTCACCGGCAGGTTCTCGCAGCCGACGGGGCCGTCGATGATCACCTGCAGGCCCTTGATGGCCGTGAAGACGTAGACCGCCCCCCAGTAGCCACCCGCCCGGTCGTGATCGAGCACCAACATCAGTAGTCCGCCAGCTTGGATGCGGTCTTGGCCGTGGCCTTGGCACCGCGTTTCTTCATGCGCTCCCGGAACTCCGGGCGATCCTTCGGCGTGTCCGCCCAGACGCCGGCCGAGAAGCCCTGGCCGACGCCGTCGAAGAAGGCGTTCATCTCGTCGAACCGGCCCTTGTTGCCGATCGCCGTGTTGACGACCTGGGCCAACGAGCCGGCACCGGCCGGGCCCATCAGCGGGCGGGCGGAGATCAGATTGGTGAAGTAGAGGCCCGGGATGGCCCGCTCCTTCGCCTTCTGCACCACGGGCGTCGTGCCGATCGCGAGATCCGGCTCGAACTCGTCCATGGCCGCGAAATCCTGCTCGAGCGATGCGCGGTACTGCACCCGTACCCCTTTGGCCTCGAGCCAGTCGCGATCGCCGTCCGACCAGCGGGTTTTCGGGCAGGCGGTGCCGACATAGCGGACATCGGCACCGCTCTCGACGAGCAGCCGGGCAACCAGCAGCTCCGAACCTTCGTAGCCGGAAAGCGTGATCCGGCCCTCGATCGGCATGCCGGCGAGCGCCCGCCGGATCGCCGGCAGAAACCTGTTCTGTGCTGCCGCGACCTGGTCGGCGGCGATGCCATAGGCGTCGCCGATGGCGGCGAGCCAGGCGGCCGTGCCGTCGTGGCCGACCGGGCCCGAGCCCACGATCGTCCGACCGGCCTGCTCGAAGACGCGGATCGAGGCCGTGTAGAAGGGGTGGATGGCGGCGACCACGCCGCTGTCCAAGGCCGCATAGAGCTCACGCCATTCGCGGGTCGGCACGACCGGGCCGGCGGCGAGTCCCAAGGGCTCGAGCATCATGCCGATGCCGACCGGGTCAGCCGGGAACATCTCGCCCAGGAGTGTTACCGTAGGCTTGTCCTGTCGCCCGCCCCTGGGTGCCTGGACGGGACCGCTCTCGGCCTCCTTCCTTGCATAATCGAGCATCGCACCGGCCAGGATGTCCTTGGCCTCGGCATGGGTCGGCACACCGAAGCCGGGCACATCGATGGCGATGATCCGAACGCCGTTGATTTCCTTGGCGATCTTCTGGATCGGCACGCCCGAGGCCGTCGGCACGCAAAGATTGGTGACGACGATGGCATCGTAGAGCTCGGGATCAGCGAGTTCGACGACGGCTTCGCGAATGTCCTCGTAGAGCTTGCCGGTGACCAGGGTCTCGGAGTTGAAGGGCACGTAGCCGACGGTGCGCCTGGCCCCATAGAAGTGGGAGGTGAAGGTGAGGCCATAGACGCAGCAGGCCGAGCCCGAGAGCACGGTCGCCGTCCGCTTCATCCGCAAGCCGACACGCAAGCTGCCGAAAGCCGGGCACATGCTCTGCGGCTGGTCGTGCGGACCCACCGGGTAGTCCTCGGCGTACCGCTCGAGGGTCTCGCTCTTGCCCGCCGCTGCCGCCTGGGCTCGCATCTTTTCGCCCTGGTTGTGGCAGCCGGCGTCGTCGCCGGAGGGGGACGACGACGCCGGTGCCTGCGCCGCCGGCTCGTCAACCTGGTGCGGGTTGGCGTCGAGCTGGGCGGAGGCTGTGCGGTCGTAGAGGATTTCGGTCATCGGCAATGCGTCCTCAGGCGTCGTCGTAGACGACTTCGAGGGAGGGCTTTTCGACGATCTCGCGGCCGCACATGTCGGCCATGGTGGCAGGCTGCAGCGCCACGCCACGGCCCACGTCTTCACTCTTGAACAGACCGAGCAGCTCGTCCTGCGAGAGCGGGGTCGGTCGCACCGGCTGTGCTTCGGCCGCCTGACGCGCCAGATTCTCGAAAACGGGCGCCCACTGGCCGCCGGGCTTGCCGATGATCTCGTAGTTCGCCGACTTCTTGCGGATGTCCTCGTGCGCCGGAATCGACGCCAGGACCGGGATGCCCACGGCCGCGGCGAAGGCCGCGGCCTCGCCGGTGCCGTCGTCCTTGTTGATGACGAGGCCGGCGACCCCGACATTGCCGCCGAGCTTGCGGAAGTAGTCGACCGCCGAGCAGACGTTGTTGGCGACGTAGAGCGACTGGAGGTCGTTCGAGCCCACGACGATGACCTTCTGGCACATGTCGCGGGCGATCGGCAGGCCGAAGCCGCCGCAGACCACGTCGCCGAGGAAGTCCAAGAGAACGTAGTCGAAGCCCCAGTCGTGAAAGCCGAGTTTCTCGAGCAGCTCGAAGCCGTGGATGATGCCTCGCCCGCCGCAGCCACGACCGACCTCGGGCCCGCCGAGTTCCATCGCGAACACACCGTCGCGGATGAAGCAGACATCGCCGATCTGCACGTCCTCGCCGGCGAGCTTCTTCTTCGACGAGGTCTCGATGATGGTCGGGCAGGACTTGCCACCGAACAGCAGCGAAGTGGTGTCGCTCTTCGGGTCGCAGCCGATCAACAGCACCCGCTTGCCCTGCTGCGCCATCATGTAGCTGAGGTTGGAGAGCGTGAAGCTCTTGCCGATGCCGCCCTTGCCGTAGATCGCAATGACCTGGGTCTCTTTGGTCGGCGGCTCGGTTGCCACGGGATCGGGCTCGATGGCCGCTTCGGCGCGGAGATCGTCGGTCTGGCTGGTGCCGAGAGTCATGAACAGGCTCTCCAATCGAGGATCATCTTGAGACAGGCAGGGTCGGAAAACGCCGTGCCGTAGGCACTCGCCGCATCCGTTGCCGGCGCGCGATGGGTGATCAGGCCGCCCAGGGATAGCCGCCCGGCCTCGAGATGCTCGCGCACCGCCAGAAGATCCGGGGCCTTCCATTCGGCAGCGATGCGGATCCGGGCCTCCTTCATGAAGGCCATCGGGAAGGTGAAGGCGACGCGCTCGCTGTAGAAGCCGGCGAGCACGATCTCGCCCGTGGGGGCGAGGCGCATGACCAGCTTGTCGAGGATCTCGCTGTCGCCGCTGACGTCGTAGATCGCCCGGTAGTCGCGGCGCGGGTCCTCGTCCGGGTGCAGCACCTGGTAGCCTTCTGCGCCCTGGACCCGGCCCGCATCGAGCTCCCAGACCACCGGTGCGCCGCCGATCGCGACCGACAGGCGGGCCAACAGACGGCCGAGAACCCCGTGGCCGACGATCAGGTCGGGCGGCGTCAGCGAACCGTCGCGGCGACTGCCTTCGATGGCGTGCCAAGCGGTGCCGGCGAGTGCCAGCAGCACGGCCTCCTCGCCGAGTTCCTCACCCACCGGCATCACCCGGTCGGCCGCCACGACCACGCGGGAAGCGGCACCGCCGAAGAGACCCCTGACCTCGCCGTAGCAGCGAGCACCGGGCACGAACACCCGCTCTCCGACGCGCCGCAGCGCCTCCGGCCCGGCCGCGGTGACCCGGCCGACCGATTCGTAGCCGGGGACCAGCGGATAGCCCATGCCCGGGAAGGGCGGCATGCGCCCGGTGTAGAGCAGGCGCTCGGTGCCCGTAGAGATGCCGGACCACTCCATGTCCACCACGACGTCGGCAGGCTCCGGCTCGCTGAGATCGATCCGGCTCAGGACCAAGCGTTCGGGCGCTTCGAGGACCACGGCTAGGGTGTTCATGTCGATGCTCGCCTCCCAACGAGCCTCCGCAACTGTCGATCAGCTACCCTGTCAGGTTACTTTGACGCGCTTGTATGTCAAGCAAGACTTACACTTTTTCCAAGCGCTATGACGCCGCGGTGGCGGCGATCACACGGGTCAAGAGCGGGGTGCGGGTGGGGAGGAGACGGGGTCGGGTAAAGCCGGCCTCGACCAGCATCGCCTCGAGTTCGGCCTGGGTGCGCGGCCGGCCACTGCCCATTGCCATCAGGTAGAAGCCGAAATAGGCGTCGCCCGAGGCCTCCGCCCCGGCCGTCCCGGCCAAGGGCTCGGCGAGCAGCAGCGTGCCGCCCGCCGGCAGGGCACTGCACGCCCGCGCCAGGATGCGTCGGGCGACGTCGTCGTCGTGGTCGTGGATGACCCGGACGAGCGAGACGATGTCCGCCCCCTCGGGCAGCGGGTCGGTGAGGAAGCTGCCGCCATGGACCTCGGCCCGATCGCCCAGACCGGCCGCGGCAAAGGCACTACGGGCACGCTCGGCCACCGCCGGCAGGTCGAAGAGACGAAGCTCGAGGCGGGGGGCGGCCTCGGCCACGGCGCGCAGGAAGGTGCCGTCACCACCACCGAGATCGAGCAGCCGGCGGTGCTTCTTGAAGTTGTAGGCAGCCAGGATCTCGGCGGCGATCATCCTCTGCGAGGCCGCCATCAGTCGGCTGTAGGCCTGGGCCGCGTCGGGCGGCACGGCCGCCGGATCGTCGTTCCGGGCATAGCCCCAAAAGCGCTGAAGCTCGGTCTCGCCGGCCTCGCCGCGCAAAAGCTGCAGTGGATCGGCGAGATCGGCATAGAGCATCGTGTGGTGCTCGACCATCGCGGCAATGCCGGCATTGTCGACCATGGCGGCACCGAGCTGGCCGAGACCCCAACGCCCCTGCCCGCGATCCTCGACCAGCCGGAGTGCCCGGGCGGCGCGCAACAGACGGAGCATGCCGTCCTCCGGCATTGCGAGTCTTCTGGCGAGATCAGCAGTGGTGGCGGGCCGCTCGGCCAGGACATCGAAGAGGCGGAGCCTGACGCAGGCGAGCAATACCTGGGTATAGACGAAGCCGGCACAAAGATCGAAGAGGTCGCCGGCGCGCTTGCGGGCGACGAAGCGGGTCAGCGGAAAGGCAGCCGCCAGCTCGCGAAAGCGGGGGCTTGCGATCAGCCGATCGCGCCAACCGAGAACTCGGTCACGCCAACCGAGCGGCGGCATCTCGTCGACCTTCAAGACACCGGTTTTCGCCATGCTGCCGCCCGTCAGGCCGCCACCCGGACCGGCTTCTCGGCGGTGGCCTTGGTCGGCGTCAGGCGCTCGGCCTCGCCCTTGACGATGGCCTCGAGCATGGCTGCCCCCGGGCAGTCCGGAATGGCGTCCAGCGCCCCGCCGATCAGCTGCCGCAGCCGGCCGACTGCCCCCTCGATCCCGAGTTCGCTGACCGCATTGGGTCGCTCGAGCGCCGCATCGACGCCGACGGGCTTGCCGATGGTGGCGGCATCCTCGAGCGCATCCTTGAGGTCGTCGGCCACCTGATAGGCCTCGCCCAGCCGGTCGCCGAGCGCCCGCCAGGGGCCCGGATCGGCGCCGGCGGCCGCGGCACCTGCTGCCGTCGCGGCAACGAAAAGAGCCCCGGTCTTGGCACGTTGATATTCGCGCAAGGGGACGGCAGGCTCGCTTTCCCAGGCCTGCCCGGCGCAGAGCCCGAAGGGTGCGCCGACGCCACGGCCGACGATCGAGACGAGCGGGCCGAGCCGCTCGGGCGCCGCTGCCGCCGCCCGGGCCAGGGTCTCGAAAGCCAGCACGATGAGCGTGTCGCCGGTGAGCACGGCCAGAGGCTCGCCGAAGGTGCAGTGCACGGACGGCTTGCCGCGCCGGAGCGCTGCGTTGTCGAAGCAGGGCAGATCGTCGTGGACGAGGGAGGCACAGTGGAGCAGCTCGATCGCCGCCGCCGCCGCGTCGCTGAGCTCGGGCCGGTCGTCGCCGCACGCCAGGGCCACCGCGAGGCAGAGCTTGGGCCGCACCCGTGCGCCACCCGGAAAAACCGTGTAGCGCATGGCGGCACCGAGGCCCGGCGGGCAGCTCGGTCCGTCCGCCGCATCGATCGCCCGTGCGAGGGCTTGTTCGATCCGCGTGGTCGCTGCCATGCTTCGCCTCCTCTACCCGCCCGTCGTCGGCGATGGAGTGTCAACGTATGTTGTCATAGATAGCTGTCATTTAAGATGGACACAAGCCCGAGTTGCCGACAAGAGTGGCGCCGGGTTCGAAACGCAACAGGTCGAAACACAACAGAAGGTGCGGGCGAAGCGTGGCGGGAAAGCGGGTCATCGTCATCGGTGCCGGGATCGGCGGGCTGGCGGCGGCGGCCGAACTCGCCGCCAGGGGCCTCGCGGTCACCGTGCTGGAGGCGCGGTCCACCCCTGGCGGCAAGATACGCCAGGTGCCGGTGGGCCCGGGCCTCCGCCTCGATGCCGGCCCCACCGTCTTCACCATGCGCTGGGTGTTCGAAGGCCTGTTCGAGGCGCTCGGCACCTCGCTCGAGGCCGAACTCGCCCTGCACCCGGCCGAGATCCTGGCACGCCACGCCTGGGACGACGCCCGGCTCGATCTCTACGCTTCGATCGACCGGTCGGCCGACGCGATCGGCGCGTTCGCCGGGGCCGAGGATGCCCGTGGCTACCGCCGGCTCTGCGCCGACAGCCGGCGGATGTTCGAGATCCTCGACCGGTCCTTCATGCAGGCCGCCGCCCCCAGCATGAAGGGCCTCGTCGGCGGGGTCGGCATCGGCGGCATCTTCGGCCTTCGCCACATTCGCCCCTTCACCACCCTCTGGCAGGCCTTGGGCGACTATTTCCGGGATCAGCGGCTGCGCCAGCTCTTCGGCCGCTACGCCACCTATTGCGGCTCCTCGCCGTTCCAGGCCCCGGCCACGCTGTTGCTCGTCACCCATGTCGAGCAGGTGGGGGTGTGGCTGGTCGAGGGCGGCATGCATCGCCTGGCGCGCGCCGTCGAGGGCCTCGCGTCGCGCCACGGTGCGCGCTTTCTCTACGGCACCCCGGCGGCCGAGATTCTGGTCGAAGGCGGCCGCGTCGTCGGCGTGCGCCTCGCCTCGGGCGAGCGGTTGGCTGCCGATGCGGTGGTCGCCAACACCGACGTGGCAGCGCTCGCCACCGGCCGGCTCGGGCCGGCGGTCGAGAAGACCGTGCCCGCGCTGCTGCCGGCGCGGCGCTCGCTCTCGGCCGTCACCTTCGTGATGGCGGCCGAGGTCGGGGGCTTTCCACTGGTCCATCACAATGTCTTCTTCTCGACGGACTATCCGGCGGAGTTCGAGGAGATTTTCGGCCACGGCCGGGTGCCGGCGGATCCGACGGTCTATATCTGCGCGCAGGACCGGGGCCTTGCGGGCGAGACGGAGCGGACCGGCCTCGAGCGGGTCTTCGCGCTGATCAACGCGCCGGCGAGAGGTGACGAAGCCCCCTCGCTCGCCAGTGCCGTCGCCGACTACACCGAGCGGCTGCACCGGGTGCTGGCCCGTTCGGGGCTCGAACTCGCCGTGGCACCCGAGGATTGCGTGGTGACGACGCCCGCCGATTTCGACCGCTACTTTCCGGCAACCGGCGGTGCGCTCTACGGCCCGGCCTCGCACGGCTGGCAGGCCTCGTTCCAGCGACCGGGGGTGAAGACCAAGCTCCCCGGCCTCTATCTCGCGGGCGGCAGCGTCCATCCTGGTCCCGGCATCCCGATGGCGACGCTTTCCGGGCGAATGGCCGCGAGAGCCCTGCTCGCCGATCTCGGCGACCGGCGATGAGCGCCGCGCCGCCCGTACGCTTCGACCAGGAGGTGCCGGCGGGCGGCTATCACTGGTGGTATGTCGACGCGCTGAGCGACGACGGCCGGCACGGGCTGACGATCATCGCCTTTATCGGTAGCGTCTTCTCGCCCTACTACAAATGGGCACGGCGCAAGGCGCCGGCGGAGCCCTCGAACCACGCGGCGATCAACGTGGCCCTCTACGGTGCCGGCGGCCACAAATGGGCGATGACCGAGCGCGGGCGCGCTGCCGTCACGCGGGATACGGCCGGCTTCCGGGTCGGCCCGAGCGCCCTCACCTGGGACGGCGACAGTCTCCGGCTCGATCTCGACGAGGTGACCTTTCCGATCCCGGGGCGGATCCGCGGCAGCGTTCGCCTCTATCCCCTGAGCCGCAACACCGAGGCCTGGGCACTCGACGCCGAAGGTCTGCACCAGTGGCAGCCGCTCTGCCCCACCGCCCGGGTCGAGGTGGCGCTCGAGAAACCCGGTCTCGCCTGGCAAGGCCACGGCTACCTCGACAGCAACTGGGGCGCCGTGCCGCTCGAAGCCAGCTTCATCCGCTGGGACTGGAGCCGCGCCCCCGTGCAGGGTGGCAGTGCGGTGCTCTACGAAGGCCTGCGCCGCGACGGCCAGCCCTTCGCCCTGGCCCTGCATTTCGATGCCGAGGGCCGGCCCACAGCCTTCACGGCCCCGGAGCCCCGCGTCCTGCCGACGACCCGGATCTGGCGCATCCCCCGGCACACCCGGGCGGAAGGGGCCGACGCCGTGGTCGAGGCGACGCTGGAGGACACGCCGTTCTACGCCCGCTCGCTGGTCCGCACGCGGCTCCTGGGCGAGCGCACGACGGCCGTGCACGAGAGCCTGGAACTCGACCGCTTCACCCTGCCGATCGTCCAGGCGATGCTGCCCTTCCGCATGCCGCGCCGCGGCTGACCGCCGACCGACCGACGAGCACCTGTCTGCACCTGGGCGGCAACCGACCTGCCGCGGCGAAAGAACGAACCGGCCGGCGGCGCACCGGAAGGGATTGTCGGTATATTATCCTATAATGACGCCGCCGTCAAGCCCGCCGGGTTCGCTCGGCAAAGCGACGCGACACCCCGCGGCACGAACCGGCCACACGCTCGGCCGCTCCTGAGCGAACGCGCCCAACTCGTTCGACAACAACATTTTGCCCGCAAAGCCTGCGACATCCTGGCAGCTCGGGATCGTTCGCGGGACCCCGGGTTCGACCGTCGGATTCCCGGGTTCGATCGTCGCCATCGCCGGGTTCGATCGTCGTTCCACCGGGTTCGTTCGCGGGTTTTTCGCACCAAATGTGACGCTCTATGAACCATAAGCGATCGTGATGGCGCATAGAACGGCGCAGATGATGACAAATGCGACTCTATACGACACATCGCTCGGGTTCATGGCGCATATAGCGGCGCATTTCTCGGGTTATGGCGCATCGGATGAACACCGATTCGGCCGATCGGTCCGATCACGCGTTCATCCATAAACGTTGCTTATGACCAACGAACCGGTCGCTGCCAGCGGAACGGCCATTTTTGCGCAATCAGACGATTTTTTCCGCGCGCCATTCGCCGCATTATTTCCTCGAGACGCATTGTCTCGGCGGCGAGTGGACCGGTGGTGCTGCAGACGACAACGATGAACGCCGGTGGCGTCGCCGCATTTCACATTTTGTGAGCGTATCAAGGGAAGATTCGTGATTCTCTGCCAGAATGCCGGATGGTGGAAGAGGGCTGCCCGCCGCTGGACTTCGAAGAGGGAGGTGGGTGGGGAAAATGGATGGGCGGCGGTCGTGGGTCGACTCGATGAGTTGGTCGTGGCCGGCGTCTCTTCGGGTCGGGTCGAGGGCCCTGCTAGGAATAGAAGCAAGGGGACGATCATCGTCCCCTTGGACCCCTGCGGCTTTTCGGGTGTGGTGCCCGTGGGTCGTCGCGGCGGTTGGCCGGGATCAGGCAAGTCGGCTGGGATTTCGGCGATAATTGCTGCGGTTTTCGATGACCGTGAGTACTCTCGCCACTCATGGAGATCGCGGCGGTGTCCTGGCCGTTCGCCTCGATCGATGCGCCGAGGCCGGCCGGGGCAATGGGCCGCCTGTTCGGCGATCCGGTGGGATCTCGGCACGTGGACACCTCCGCTTACCGGCCGATCGAGCGGTCCATGGCCTGAATTTCCGCAGTCCGAGCGGCTCCGGGCCGATCATCGGCCGCTTTCCGACCATTTCGGCCCGTTTCGGAGCCGATTTCCCGCATTTTTCCGTCAAGCGGGCACAGTTCGAGTCTCCCACCATCGCCATCGGCCGAGATTGTAGGCGATGTTGGCCATGGTGACGGTCGCTTCGGCGCGCGCGATGCCGACCGAGCGGATGAAGAGCTTCATGCGCTCCTTCTGGTGCGCGAAGACATGCTCGACGCGGGCGCGGACCTTGGATTTCCTGGCGTTCGCCTGCGCCGTGCGCCTCGGCATCGGCTTGCCTGTGGGCTTCTTGCGATGGATCCGGCTGACTTTGCCGTGGTCTTTCAGATACGTCTCGTTGGCGGCCGAACGGTAGGCCGTGTCGGCCCATCGAAGGCCAGCAGGCCTTCGATCCGATCCCTGAAAGGGACGCGGCCAGCAGGCCGCGGAGGGACATCCGACGCCGTATTGGTCGGATCGATCAGACCCTCGCGTAAGCGCGCGCCGTCATGAGCCGCGGCATCGGTCGTCTTTTGCCGGCGGATGAAACCGTGCTCCGCATCGATGCTGACATGCGTCTTATAGCCGAACTCCGGGATGTTGAAATCGCTCTGCATTGTCCCGTCGGGTCTCGTCTTTCCCTTCGAACTCTTCACCGTCCAGCGGGCGTCGGTGTCCTTCTGCGCCGCCTTGGCCGGCTTATCCGGCCAGATCTCGTTCGCGCTCTTGCCCGTCTTGATCGCGTCCTTCTCCTCTTGGGTGTTTCGCTGGCGAGGCGCTGCGACCAGGCTGGCATCGATTATTTGCCCGCCCATCGGGATGTAGCCCGCATCCTTGATCGCCTGATCGAGCTGCTGGAACAGCCGATCAAACGCGCCGGCCGAGATCAGCGCCTCGCGGAAGTCCCAAAGCGTGTTCGCATCCGGCACCGGATCGGCGATCGTCAGCCCGCAAAACCGCATCCAGGATAAGCGATCGCGCACCAGATGCTCGGTCTGCTCGAAGCTCAGTCCATGCTGGGCCTGCAGATAGAGCATCTTGAACTTCAACACCGCATCGAACGGCGGACGACCGCCCTTCGAACGATCGACCGGCCTCATCGCCGTAATCAGCGCCGGTCGGAACAGCTCGAAATCCACGATCCGTTGGAGTTGCTCGAGTGGATCGCCCTGCGCCGAAAGCTCCTTCAGGCGATCTTCCACGCTCCAAAACCCGGCCCGGCTCGGCAATGGCGCTCTCCTCGATCCTTGAGCCCAATTCTAGCCCGAATTGGCAGAAACGGCGAGGTTTCCGGAGGAGTCCACATGTTTTCCGGCCCGAGCGGAACATCCCGCCCGTGATGCGAAAACCTGCGGACTCGATCGCGGCGGTCCAGACGAGCGACCTTCGAGCCGCAGCGACGACCGGCGTCGTGGTCGTCTCCTCGTTCAAAGGGCCGGTCACGATCGCCTGCATGACCGGCGGGCAGACGGCGTTGTCGAGCAACTTGATGCGCCCGCGGCGGGTGCCGCGCTCGAGGCGGAAGGTCGCGGGAAAGCCTATGGCCCGGCGCAGTTCCGGCAGCCGCAGCCTACGCGGGTCGGCTCGCGGTCGTGCCGTTCGACAAGGTCGAAGCAGTCGAGCGTGGTCACCGTGCGCAGCGGGCGGTCGACCTGTTGGCGTCGGGTCGAGCGCCAGGCAGACTGCGGCGCACTCAGGTCGCGGTGCAGGCTGACGTCGCGATGGCCGAGGCGGTTCTGACCCACGAGCCGGCGTCCATCGACGACGATTTGCCAGAGGTGCGGTATCATTTCCCGCGCGCCTATCTGCGGCAGGTCGAGGCCGTGGTCGGCGATTTCGTCATCGATGACGAGCCGCGGCGGACCGGGCTCGGCGACCGCGATCGGACCGGCCGGCGAAGCTGCATCGCCGTCGCCCAGGTCCAGGGCATCGAGGCGGATCGGGACCGTACCGATCACTTCGACGCCCTGCTCGAGCCCGGCCCGTATCTCGCCTTCGATCGACCGGTGCCCTACACGGCTGCCGGTGCGGCAAGCGACCTCGCCGACTGGATCGGGGTCGAGGTGCGCTACGGCCGTCCCGGCCTCGGCATGGTCTTCGATCGCGCCCTGCTCGACACACCTGGACGCGGCGGGTCGCCCGGCTTCGCCGAGCTGCGCCGCCTCGTGCAGGGCGCAGCCGCAGAGGACCTGACCCGGGCGCTGGTCGACGTGGTCGAGCTGCGCCTGGCCAGCGGTGAGGTGGCGCTGGACGGTGCCGCCACGCGGCTCGGGCTGCGCTCACGCACGCTGCAGCGCCAGCTGCAGGCCGAGGGGATCTCCTACCGTCAGGACGTCGACATCGCGCGCCGGTCCAGGGCCGAGACCGCCCTCGCGACGACGACCACGCCGATCGCCGAGATCGCGACCAGCCTCGGCTACGACGAGCCGGCGCACTTCACCCGCGCCTTCCGGCGCTGGCACGGCTGCAGCCCGAGCCAGTGGCGACACACACGCCGTGTCCTGTAGGCCGTGCCAGCGGTCGGATCAGGAAGGCGGCGTAGCGTGCCGGCCAATGCCGATCACTTCGGCGATTACCGAGGCCCCCGCCGAATCACCGATACGCACGAGACCACCGGCGCCGAGTTGCGTGGGGTGCGGGGAGATCATCTCCCTGCGTTCCTTCTTTCCTTGTCTCGATCATCCGCCGGGCTAAACGGCAGCCGGCGAAGCGTTCGAGCAGGGGGTCACGCAAGGCCTTTGCGGGCTTGACGGTGGTGATGTTGCCGTGCCGGCGGGCGAGTGTGGAGAGCCGGGGCGATCTCCAGGAGCGAGGACGGCCGACAGCCGGTGACGTGCAGGGTCTCACAGCGGGTGCGGTCGCGTGCGGGCTTGTGCCGTGTCACGGGCAGGAAGGCCGCCCGGTCATCGGCGTCGGGTTAGAGCGGGTTGCCGGCGGTTTCGTAGCGACGCATTTCGCTCATACTTAAAAGTACATCAAAAAACTGTTAATTGCTGAAGCGCCAACCGGCCCCCTGCCCTAATTGTTCACCGGGTCGGCCGGCCGATCCTTTAACACTATTGCTGATAGTGTAAAGCTGCCATTCCATTGCAAGCCGTCTTCTGCCTCATTCACTGCGGTGTTTCATGGTATCTTTTCAAGACTGTCCTGCAGATTTCACAAATTTCTTGTTCTGCCGCCTCTCCTCGGAGAGTCAGATAACCGATGTCATTTAATGAACTGAATGCCGATGATTGGGTATCGCCGACAAGTATTGGAATTATAGATTCGCCGACCCGCTTTGCCATTGCCTTCTCTTCAAATTTCGTCCAAATGCGCTTAGGGTAATCGTCATTTATGATACAGATTACAAACTTCGCCTCCGATTGATATATTGGATGGAGATAGTCTTCAACATCGGTCGCTACGATACGGTGTTGTTCATTTTTATCATAAAAGACCTGAAGCTCTTCTTCAGAAAGAATCCTAAAAATCGTTTCTGCAATCGGCCGCACACTTCCCGCAAATGATAGCGCAAAGTCATACTTGTCCTGAAAAATATCTCGGAATCCCAGGTCATTAGAAAATGTTGCCCACGGAATATTTCTCACATAAAAAATGAATTGCGGGTCTTCCACAATAAGCTTCGAGGCTGTCACATCGTAATGCAGTTGCTCAGACAAGTCGGGATTCTCCTGAAAAAGCTGCTCAAGAAAACCCTTCTCTATGACTTGGCTAACGCTACCTCTCATTAAAGAGTGATTGCGCGCCGCTTCACGAACATTTAAAACCCAGCTCTCCTCTTCAGACAGCCACTTCAATATATGCAGATAAGGGGCTCTTCCTTCCTTCTTTTTCCTGATGCCCTCACAGAACTTTATTACCTTTCTTCGAAATCGGTCGTCAAGTCGACGCCAAACGGTCGATTTTACTGCTTCGCTACTAATATTAAGGTTGATATGCTCAGGGCAAGTATCTATGATATTCGACTTGATGCAGGCTTCATATGCCAGCATCTGCGCAAGATAGAAACTGCCATTGCATTCGTTAATTATTTCGTCATATATTCCAAGATTTATGTTAAGGATATCACTTCCCTTTTTTAGAAGCTCTAATATTTTTTCCTTTGGATTGCTTTCGAGCGGGACAATATCGATTCGATTAGTAATATCATCGGCGATTTGAATTAGTCGCTTACCAGAATCATTAATTCCAATAACAATTATCTTAAGACGATCGTCACCTTCATCGGCAAGAACTTTTATTATATTGGAAATGTCGGACTGAACGTCGTCAGAAAGCTTATGAAAGTCGTCGATTAATACGAGACCAGTTACGCCAAGCTCTTGTATTGTGGATATATATTCAATATCCTCTTTTCTCCGAGCGGATAGTTTCGTCACTCTCGCAGTCATATTTTCGTCGGCTATTGCTTGCTCTATGGCGGTAGTTTTTCCAATCCCGGACGGTCCTTCGACGATCAAGCCACGGCCAGGTGTTCGCAGATTCACGCGCAAGCGCGGAAATTCCAGAGGCTCAACAAAGGTGTATTGGGGGACACCGTTGGTGACGAAGACTTCTTGAAGCTGTGGCATCATACCGTTCTAAAGGTTGTGGTAGGGATGCTAACCGCGACCAAGGATCTTGGAAAGGGCGCCCCGTAGGTTTTTAACACTATGACCCAGTTTGTTGAGCGTCTTTGCCCGTCCCGCCGGATGGCGGTCACAACGGGCAACTCGATTTCACCCGGCGCCCCAGGCGGTCGCGCGGGCGGTGCTCCTCCTTTTCTTTCCGTGGTATTGGCTCGGTCCAGATTACCGTGTCCGGCATTCTCTGCCCTGGCGTTGGCGATGCCTCGGCTTTCATAGGCGCAGTATAGCACCGTTGGGTCGATGTGACACCGGAGGTTGTGGTCCTGATCATTGGTGATCCGCCCCGCTGACGCCGGCGAGTATGTACCGCTGCTGCATCGCGCATCGGCGCCAAGTAGCGTGGGGTGCGGGGAGATCATCTCCCCGCGTTCTTGTTCTTCAAGTCTTCGCTCACCCCGGCGTGAAGGGCAGGTTGCGGTAGGCTTCGAAGCGGTCGAGGAGTGCTTCGCGCCATGCCGTCGCGGGCTCGACGGTGGTGATTGTGTTCGGCCGGCGGGCGAGGATGGTGTTGCGGTCGGTGGGGGTGGTGGCGGCTTGGGCGAGGCGGGCGGCACCGAGGCAGGCGGCGATGCTGCCGTCGGTGGGGACGGCGATCTGGCGGTCGAAGAGGGTGGCCATGAGGGCGGTCCAGAAGGTCGAGCGGGTGCCGCCGCCGATCGCCATGATGTCGTCGATCGGCACGCCTACCGAGAGTTGTGCCTGCATGCCGTCGTAGAACTGGAAGGCGACGCCTTCGAGGACGGCGTAGGCGAGATCGGCCTTGTCGTGCACCGCCATGATGCCGGCGAAGACGGCGGACGCGTCGGGCCGCGCGTCGGGGGCGCGCACCCCGGTGATGCTCGGGCGGGCGACCGGGCGACCCTCGATGCCGCCTTCGGCGATGCGTCGTTCGGCCGAGGTTGCGAGCTCGGCTGCGGGGGTGCTGGTGAGCCGGCTCAGCCAGTCGAGCGATTGGGTGGCGCTCATGACCACGGCCATGGAGAGGAAGGTGTCCGGGGCGGCGTGCGGGGTGGTCAGGATCGCGTATTGCGGGGCCGGGTGGAAGGTGCTGTCGACGGCACTCAGCACGCCGGAGGTGCCGATGCTCAGCGCCGCACGGCCCGGCAGGGATGCTCCGACGCCGATGGCACCGGCGTAGTTGTCGCCGCTGCCGGCAGCGACGATGACGGTCGGCGGGCAGGACCAGCGGCGGCAGAGGTCGGGGCGGAGTTGGCCTGCCGGGTCGCAGGACTGGAGGAGGTGCGGCAGGCGGCTGCGGTCCCAGCCGGCAGCGGCGATCAGCTCGTCGTCCCAGCTGGCGGTGGCGCAGTCGAGCAGCATGGTGCCGGCGGCATCGGTCACCTCGCTCGCACGTTCGCCGGTGAGCTTCAGCCGGACGAAGTCCTTGGGCAGGAGCAGCAGGGTGGCGCGCTCGAGGGCGGCCGGGTCGTGCTCGGCGAGCCAGAGGAGCTTGGGCGCGGTCAAGCCCGGGTCGGGCTGGCCGTTGGTGCGCCGGCCGATATCGGGGACACGGGTGAGGAGCTCCGTGCATTCGGCGATGGCGCGCTGGTCGTTCCAGAGGATGCAGGGGGTGGTCGGGCGGTCGTCTGCGTCGATCAGCACCTGGCCGAGCATGTGGCCGGAGAGCGAGATCGCCTGAAGCCGGGCCATGAGCTGGCGTTGGGTGGCTGCCAGCTCGACGAAGATCTCGGCGGTGAGCCTCCACCACTCTTCCGGGTCCTGCTGGCTCCAGCCGGGATGCGGCGTGTCCACCGGGGAAGGCCGAGCGGCCGAGGCGAGGCAGCTTCCGGCCTCGTCGACGAGCGCGATCTTGATGCCCGAGGTGCCGAGGTCGATGCCGGCGAAGACGCTCAACGGTTTTGTCCCGGGAGGGCTACTTCACGGCCCCCATGGTCAGGCCGCGCACCAGCTGCTTGGAGGCCAGAAGGGCGAAGATCAGGACCGGGATCACGATCAGCGTCGAGGTCGCCATGATCTTGCCGTAGGGCAGGTTGTAGCCCTCCATGAAGGAGACGGCCATGGCCGGTGCGGTCTTGGCCTCGCTGCGGGTGAGGATGAGGCCGAACATCAGCTCGTTCCAGGAGAAGATGAAGGCGAAGATCGCGGAGACCGCGACGCCGGGCATGGCGAGCGGCAGGCAGATCCGGGTCATGATGGTGAACTGGGACGCCCCTTCGAGCCGGGCGGCTTCGTCGAGATCATAAGGAATGCCGCGGAACTGGTCGGTGACGATCCAGATCACGATCGGCAGGTTGAAGGTGAGGTAGATCAGGATCAGCGTGATGTGCTTGTCGAGCAGCCCGAGGTTGCGGGCGATGAGGAAGAAGGGCAAGGCGAGGACGATCGGCGAGACCATGCGGTTGGTGATGAACCAGAACCAGAGGTCCTTCTTGCCGCGGAACTCGAAGCGGGCAAGCGCGAAGGCGGCGGGGATGCCGAGGGCGAGGGCCAGGCCCGTGGTGCAGAGGGCGATGATCAGCGAGTTGATCAGTGTGCCCAGCACACCGTCCTCGAAGAGGGCCTCGCGGTAGTTGTCGAGGGTCGGCTCGAAGAGCCAGACGGGCGGGGCCTCGAGGGCCACGATCTGCGTCTTCAGGGAGGTCGTGACCATCCAGTAGAACGGAAAGACGCAGACCAGCATGATGGCGAAGAGCAGGAGTGCCTGCCAGACGAGCGAGCGGGTCGCGGCGCTCGTCTTGGGGGCCGCGGTTGCGACGGCGACACGCTTCGGCGCGGCAGCGGAGGTCGTCACGGCCATGCTCAGACCTCCTTGTAGAAGACGCGGATATAGATCTGCGCCAGGATGATCGTGATGAGCAAGAGGATGATCGCCTGGGCCGAGGCGAGCCCCTGATCGAAGGCACGGAATCCCACGCGCTGGATCATCAGCGAGATGAACTCGGTCGACGAGCCGGGGCCGCCGCGGGTCAGCGTGAAGACCATGTCGAAGAGCTTGAGCGTGTCGGCGGTGCGCAGGATCAGGACGGCGACGAGACCGGGGATCAGAAACGGCAGCTGGACGAAGCGCAGGATGGTCCACCAGCTCTTGGTCTCGAGCCGCGCGGCCTCCTCGATCTCACCCGGGACCATGGTGAGGCCAGCCAGGAGCACGAGCGCGACGAACGGGGTCCACTGCCAGACATCCCAAAAGATGATCATCAAGAAGGCGTTGGTCGGATCGCCGATCCAGTTGATATCCGCCCCCCCGAGGAGCTGGTTCACGACGCCGAACTTCTGATTGAACATGACCTGGCCCAGAAGGCCGACGACCGCGTAGGTGGTGGCCATGGGCAGGACCAGGCTGAGCCGGGTCAGCGTCTTCAGGAGGGTCAGGCCCGGGCGGTGCAGGACCAGCGCGATGCCGAGGCCGAGGGCGATCTGCAGCGGCAGGGCGGTGCCGAGCAGGAGGAAGGTGCGGCCCATCGCCTGCCAGAACACGTCGTCGGTCAGGACCGTCCGGAAGTTCTCGAGGCCGATGAACTCGACCCGCGCGAGCTTGGTGAGATTGTAGAAATGCAGGCTCGTCCAGCCGGCGAAGAGGAGTGGTGCGATCCCGACCATCGCCAGGGCGATGACGGCGGGGCCGATGAAGGCGAAGATGGTGCGCCCTTGGACCTTGCCGCGCATCGGGTCATCCTTTCAGAGACCGGCCCGCTGGCCGCCCCCGCGGTTCGGGCCGCGGGGGTGGTTGCAGGGGGCCGACCTCTACGGACCGAGGCTACTGCACGAGCGGCTTGTCGCCGGAGTAGTAGCCGGCGTCTTCCAGGACGGCCTCCATGCGGGTGCCGATCTCCTGCGCACCTTCCTCGGTCGACACCTCGCCGAGCATCATCTTGGTGCCCCATTCCTGGACGATCTCGGTGATCGCCGGCCATTCGGCGAAGCGCGGGCGGAACTCGGGCACGCCTTCCTGCCAGCTTTCGACCAGTGCCGGGATGAACTTGTAGGTCTCGGCGAGTGCGGGGTCCTCGTAGACCGACTGGCGGGCGGGCACGCCGCCGCGCTCGAGATATTCCAGCGCGTTGGCCTTGGCGGTCGCCCACTGGATGAACAGCCAGGCTGCGGCCTTCTCGTCGTCGTCGGCCTGGCTCGCCACCGCGAGCGAGAACCCGCCGAGCGCCGGCTTGCGGCCGGCCGGGCCCATCGGCTCGGGGGCGATCTCGACGCAATCCGCCACCTGCGAGGTCTCCGGCGAGACGACCGTCGAATAGAAGGCCGACCACTCGGTGATCATGGCGACGTCGCCCTGGGCGAAGGCGTTCACCGTCTCGGCGTGATCGTACGCGACGATGCCGTCCGGCATGTACTCCATCAGCTCCTGGCGGAACTGGAGGCCGGCCTGGCTTCCCTCGGACAGCAGGTTCGAGCGGAACTCCTCGTCGAGGAACGAGCCACCGAACGGCCAGATCACACGCGCGAAGCTGTCGGCGGACTGGGTCTCGTTGCGCTTCGACTGGAGTGCAAAGGCGTACTGACCGTCCTTGGTCAGGGCCGGGCCGTAGGTGTCCTTCAGCTCCTGCCAGGTCTCCGGCGGGCCGTCGAAACCGGCTTCCTCCAGCATGCAGCTGTTGTAGAACAAGAGGCCCGAATAGTTGTCGAAAGGCAGACCATAGACCACCCCGTCCCAGGCGCCGAAAGCATCGAGCACCAGCGGGAAGAAGTCGTCCATGTCGAGATCGGGATCGATGATCTCGGGATAATCGGCCTCGATCTCCTCGACCGGGACGATCCAGCCGTTTTCGGCGAAGTTGCCGATCCAGACGAGATCGATGAGCGCAATGTCGAGGTCGCCCTGAGCCACGAAGTCGCGCACCTGCTCGCCGAGCGCATTCTCGTAGGGATGCTTGATGATGTTGACCTCGATCCCGGTCGCTTCCTCGAATTCGGGAAGCATGGCCTCGATCGCCTCGTAGCCCGGGCGGAGCAGGAAGACCACGTCCACCGTGGTGCCCGCATAGGGTTCCGCGGCCTCCTCCAGGCTCCAGGCCTGTGCCGCGGTCACGCTGCCCAGGGCGAGGCCCGAGGCCAGGGCCGTGGTCGTCAGCAGTCGTCGCAGCTTCATCGTCGTCCTCCCGGCGAGCCGTGTTGATTTTTTTTGTTGCTACGACCATACAGATGTAAACACAAGCCGGTTGTCGACGGCGACGCGACCCCACTCGGAGCCCTCTGCGCCGGGGTGTTTCAGGGTCGTGAGCGCCGCGGAGGATCAGGGTCGTGGCGACCGTCGAACTGTCGAACGTCAACAAGCGCTACGACTCGGTGGAGGCCCTCGCGGACGTCTCGCTCGAGGTGGCGGACGGGTCCTTCGTGGTGTTCGTCGGCCCCTCCGGCTGCGGCAAGTCCACGCTGTTGCGTGCCATCGCCGGGCTCGAGTCGATCGACAGCGGTACGATCATGATCGCGGAGCGCGACGTGACCGCGCTCGAGCCGTCGGATCGCGGTGTCTCGATGGTCTTTCAGTCCTACGCGCTCTATCCGCACATGACCGTTCGCGCCAACATGGAATTCGGCATGAAGGTGAACGGCACGCCGCCCGCCGAGCGCGAGCGGCGGATCGCCGAGGCGGCGCGTATCCTGCAATTGAGCGAGCTGCTCGAGCGCAAGCCCGCCCAGCTCTCCGGGGGGCAGCGCCAGCGGGTCGCCATCGGCCGCTCGATCGTCAAGAATCCCGAGGTCTTCCTCTTCGACGAGCCGTTGTCGAACCTCGACGCCAAGCTGCGCGTGCAGATGCGGATCGAGCTCGAAGCCCTGCACAAAGAGCTGAATGCCACGATGATCTACGTCACCCACGATCAGGTCGAGGCGATGACGATGGCCGACCAGATCGTGGTCCTCAACCGCGGCCGGGTCGAGCAGGTGGGGGCACCCATGGACCTCTATCACCGGCCCGCCACCGAGTTCGTCGCCGGCTTCATCGGCTCCCCCGCCCCGAAAAACGTCGGTATCGAGCGCGACCCCCGGCGGGCCCCCGCCGCCCGGCCGCCGCGAGCATGTCCTTCTCCAGCTCGGCGACGAGCTCGTCGCGGTCCAGCGACTCCTCCCGGCCGCCGCCGGCCATCGCCTCGCGGGCCGTCCGGCGGGCCCGCAGCTCGAGCTCGATCCCGCGCCGGATGGCCTTGCGGATCGTCGTGGGCGTGATGCCGTGCTCGGCGTTGTACGCCGTCTGCTTCGTCCGCCGCCGCTCGGTCTCGTCGATCGCCGCCTGCATCTGCGGCGTGACGGTGTCGGCGTACATGAAGACCTCGCTGTCGGCGTTGCGGGCGGCGCGGCCGATGGTCTGGATCAGCGACGTCTCGGACCGCAGGAAGCCGGTCTTGTCCGCGTCCACGATGCAGACCATGGACACCTCGGGCAGGTCGAGGCCCTCGCGGAGGAGGTTCACGCCCACGAGGACGTCGAACTGGCCCTCGCGCAGCTCCCGGATGATCTGAAGCCGCTCGAGCGTGTCGATCTCCGAGTGCAGGTAGCGCACCCGCAGCTCCTGCTCG
>Ga0081527_100036_pt1 | contig 134268 bp, 214 predicted proteins | sample HotLakmasection5_FD_70992 | JGI IMG/M metagenome (GOLD analysis project Ga0081527, IMG submission 70992) | Hypersaline microbial mat communities from Hot Lake, Washington, USA - Section #5 (SPADES assembly) (version 2) | ecosystem: Environmental > Aquatic > Non-marine Saline and Alkaline >...
CAAATAAACATTAACGAAGATTACATTAGGCAATTTAATAATGTAATTAGATTTTCGTATAATAGATTTAAGGAAAATCCTAAAGCTAAGTTAAGCGATATTGAAAAGATTGTTAAAGAGAAAATGAACAATATAGGGATGCTTGATGCATCCATAATTAAAGTAGCGGTTAATAAAGCTAAAGGTTTGATTAAAAAAGATAAGGTTATCTTTGGTGGTAAAGGTAACTTTATTAAAAGAATTAAAGGATTAATTACTAAAGATGAATGGAAAGATTTAAGGAATTTTCCTCTAATGTTAAGAGGTTCCTCAAGCGACAATAAAGGCAACCGTAAAGCAGAATTAAAAATTGTTGAGGATAATTGTATATTAATAAAATTAAATAGAAATGAACACTTTAATGTACAATTACCAAGATTAAATAAAAAACATAAAGAACAATTAAGTAAACTACAGTTGCTTTGTGAAAACAAAAATGGTTGTTTTTCTTTACAAATTAATAAAGATTACATATGGATTTCATTCGAAGAATTAATAAAACAAGAAAAAGAAAGAAAAATTGTTAAAGATAGAGTTTTGTCTTTTGACATGAATCCAAATTATATTGGCGTTGCCATAGTTGATTGGAAAGATCAAGACAATAAAGAAGTTATTCATAAGGAAATTATTTCTTTTAAAGAATTAAACGACATAGATGTTCGGAGGTTGCCTTCAGATAAAAAGAAAATTAAGGTAAACAATAAAAGAAGACATGAAGTTTTTAATGTTTCAAAATACATTATCAATCTTGTTAAACATTTTGAATGTGAATTTTTATCCTTTGAAAAATTGAATATGAAATCATCAAATAAGAAAAAAGGTAAAAGATTTAATAGATTGGTTAATAATAATTGGTTAAGAGTCCCTTTTGTTAATAATTTAAAGAAAAGATGTAACATTGAAGGAATTAAGTTTCAGGAAATAGTTCCTGAATATAGTTCTTTTATTGGACAAATTAATAATCCTAAAGAAGTTGATTCCATAGCTGCCGCTATGGAAATTTCAAGAAGAACTTATCTATTTATTAAGATATATAAACAAAAAACTTTAAGTAACCAAAATATAGTATTTCCTGATTTTAATGTCGGTTCTTTAGATGATCATTGGAAGAAAACACTAAAGGATACTTTAAACAGCATTAAATCATGGAAACAACTATATGAATGGTTTAAGAAATCTAAAACCAGTTATAGATTTCTTTTTAATCCTAACGATGATAGGATTAATTCTTTTAGGTTATTTTCTGTAAAAAGTAAACTATATAGGTATATTTTTACATGAAATATCTAACTGTATAATGTCTCTTATAGAGCACCTTTCACAACTTAGTCGTAAGGACTGTGAATCCGGTCCTCTTCTCAATTCTATTGCAAGTAATCACAATTTTAGATTTATAAGCGGTACCTACCTTACGCAAAGCGGGATAAGAGATATAGACGCAGTTCATGTAAGAGATAAGTTAATAGAGTCCTGGATTAAAGCTCTAGAATTTTACGATACTAGCAACAATTTCCCTGAGTTTGTTGAGTATACAACTTCATTTTTATCTTCCGAGCTGCATAGATTTCTCTTCTTTGTTAATAATAAGGAACTTATACACTTTGCTACCAAAGTAGGCTCTTTACCCCCAATTGTGGAGTACTATTTAAGGTGGAGAATTAAAAACAGGAATAATTAATATGGTCAGAGTAGGATTTGTCGGAGTACCCGGCGCTGGGAAGACATCCACCGCCAGGGCTTTATCCGCTTTTTGCCGGAAAAATGAAAAGTTCAAGAAAGTAGAACTAATAGCCGAGTACGCAAGAAGATTCATCGCTAAGTATGGGACAGAAACTCTAACGCTTTCAGATCAGTTTAGGATCATGGAAAAGCAGCTAGAGTGGGAGGATGTCATCCCTGAAGAATCCACGGACTTACTTATAACCGACAGCCCCGTTCATTTAGGTTTTATCTACGCCCTTGATCTGCGTAGAAGGAACAATCAAAAAGATACTATGTATATGAACGATATCTATAAAAGGTTGAATAAAATCAACTACCCTACCCGATATGAATACATTTTTCACTTACCCCCTGTATTTACACCCGTAGAGGATGGGGTAAGATTAGAAAAGCACTTTGAACCTGAATGGAGAAAAGAAGCAGATGCTCGAATAACTAATGTCTTCGATCTATTTCCTCCAAGTAATTTCATTACAATCAAATCTGAGAACTTAATGGATAGAGTAGATGAATGTCTATCTCATCTTTCCAAAAGCAAAAATGTATAAAAGAAAATCTATCTTAAGAATTGGGATTGACTTCGATAATACTATTGCTAAGCCAAAAGAATTTGTCGGAAAAGTAGCGGCACGGAGGCTTGGTTTAAAAGAGTATATCAAAAAGCACAGCTACGATTTTAGAGAGTGTCCTAATGAAATGAGAGAAATGATTTTTTCTCTTTTTTCTGATCCTGAATATATGGGCGACCTTATAGCTCTTCCAGGAGCTATTACTAAATTAGCTTCGTGGAAAAAAGAGGGGTGTTCGATTGTTCTTATCACAAATAGGGACGATCATTTGAAAGAAATTACTGATAATTTTATTTCTACTCATTTCCCTATGATTGAAAAGTCCATTTATGTGGGATCCGGGAACTCTAAAATCGAGGAAATGAAATCTGAGAGTATTGATGCATGGGTAGACGACTCCCCCACTGAGGTGTGGAACGCCTTAAAGCTTAAGCTTGATACCTGCCTGATTTCCAATTCTGACACTAACTATAACTGGCACATACGCGGTAAATTTCCCGGTAGAGTCTTCTCCAGAGTAGCCGACATAAATTTCTAGTTAAATTAACTATTTTAAAATAGTATATTCTGGAGAATACTTTGATATAAGGAGTCAAGATGAAATCAAAGCCGAAAGTGATTATGACCTTGGGGCTTTCAGGTTGTGGCAAAACGACCTGGGCAAAACAGGTAATGGCAGATAATCCTGGTATGTACAAAAGAGTGAATAAAGACGATTTGAGAGAGCTTCTGGACCTTAGTGTTCACAGTAAAAGTAATGAGAAATTCGTCCAGAGCGTAAGGGACTTTATCATCTTAGAAGCCGTAAAAAATGGAAAATCAGTCATCAATGACGATACAAATCTACACCCGAAGCATGAAGAGCAGATTCGTGAGCTCGTAAAAGATTATGCAGATGTCGAAATAAAATCCTTTATGGATGTACCTATAGATGAGTGTATCCGCCGAGATTCTATGAGGACCGGTAAAGCTCATCTGGGGGCTAAGATTATACGATCACAGTGGAGCCAGTACAAGAAGTGGCGAAATATCGGACAAAGTCCCTCACCGCTTGTATACAATGAAAATTTGCCCTGTTGTGTCATTTTCGATATGGACGGGACTTTAGCTCTAATTAAAGATCGCAGTCCTTACGACACTGCCCGGGCTATAAACGATGAGGTAAATCTCCCGGTAATGCTTCTGGTGAATGGCTATATAAAAATGGTGGTACCTGGTATAGATAATGATCCTAAGATTTTTATAGTTACAGGTCGTGAAGATAAATTTGAGCAGGTTACCAGAGATTGGCTCGACAAGCACAACATCTATTTTGATGATCTTTTCATGCGCCCCGCTGGTAATAGGGACAAGGATATTGTCATCAAAAAACAGATTTATGAGAAACACATAAAGGATAAGTACAACGTACTTGCTATTTATGAGGACAGGAATCAGGTAGTTCAAATGTACAGAGAACTCGGATTGCCCGTTTTTCAAGTAGCTGACGGAGATTATTAATCAATGCGTCAAAATGTAATAGAAAGGATTCTTATGAAGAACCTTAATTCTTTTGATGAAGTCCTGGTCCATCGAATGAACGTTTTCTATTGCTTTTAGGAGGAAGTAATATGGCTGCGTCTGTAATAGTTTTAAATCAAGCTGAACAATTTTGGGATGAAGTAGATATTAAAGGCTTCATTAGTCTTTTAATGCGTGGGTGCATCGAAATTATAAAAGTAGATGAGTCAGCAACTATTTGCAGCGCAGATCCTAAGAATGAATATTTAAAGGATCTCATGGACGTTAAAGGATCAGAAAAACTCTTTATCCGTGATCCTCAAAATCAGTTTATAGTTAAAATACGGCTACCTTTGATTGTAAAACTTGTAAATGGGTGGATTGGGTACAAGTTTAAAAAAGATAGCGTAAAATATAGCGATAATGCGGTTTTTGACCGGGATAATAATACCTGTCAGTACTGGCACTATGATGAAAATGGTAACAGATACAAAAAGAAGCTTGCTGCTCAACAACGTACAATAGACCACGTATACCCAAGATCTCGTGGAGGGGAAACCAACTTTGAGAATTGTGTCTGTGCTTGTGTGGAATGTAATACCAAAAAGAAAAGAAACCGCACTCCAAAGGAAGCAGGGTTGGAGTTAATCCGGACACCCAAGCCGCCTCATATAAAGAAGGGTGATTTGGTAATAATGAAGTTCAACTTCAATCCAAAAAAGCGGTCTCATGTAGCTCTACTGGAACTTTATTACGGATCTATAGAAAAGGCAGGTATTACAAATGCATACACCTGAAAAAGCAATCTATGCGCTTTCTGCGGACCCCGTTACTAATGGGCATATTAATATTATTGAACGTAGTATAAAAATGTTCGGTAGCTTAATGGTGGCTGTTGGTAATAACCCACAGAAGAAATATGTTTTTGATAAAGACGAAAGAGTGGCTCTCATTAGGAGAGCCCTTTTTCCTAGGTATGCGGATAAACTTACGAAAGTGAGCGGGAAAGCCCACGACTTTAGTCGTGGGAGTACGTCAGAGATGAAGAAAACTTATTCATAGACCTAAAAGAGCTCGGAAGTATAATCTTCAATTCCAAAGAGAAGCTGGCTGAATTCAACAGAATCACGTATGATGTATTTCTTTTCTGTGTAAAAAAAGAGATATATAACACTGAAGGTATTGCTATTGTTAATTCAGCTCTGCTAGTAGAATCAAATTTACTCCCCTACTGCAACAACGAAGTCATAATAGTTACTGCCGACGAGGGAGTAAGAGTAAATAGGCTAAGAGACCGAGGGTACCCTGAGGAAGAAATACAAAAAAGAATGTCGGCTCAATTATCTGCTAAATCAAAGATAGAAGAAACTTATAAACAAATAGGACAAGCAAGATACGGAAAATTATGGGATATTAAAAATAATGATTTACCGGTAGATAGAATAAAAAGCATACTAAATCAAATCTTTGTAGGGGAGTTAGGCTATGGCTCTCAATCAACTTTCCAAGCTCTTCCACAAGCTTAATCCGCACCTTAACCCTACTTTCTTATCAGATACTATCAATCTGATAAGGTCTTGCTATACCGAGAGGCACAGACACTACCATAACTTTTTTCATCTTTCGGAGTGCGTGAAAGAAGCTGAAGTAATAGAAGGTAAATTTTCTAATTATGACGCAGCTCTGTTTGCTCTGATCTATCATGATTTATATTGGATTCCGAATAGTAAGACAAACGAAGAAATGAGCGCTGACAGAGCCTATTACGATGCTCACCAATTGGGGATGAGCAAAGATTTTTGCAATACTGTAAGAAGTCTTATCCTTTCTACTCGCCACAATAGTACAGACGTTGATAATTTAGATACTGCTCTTGTAAGAGATATAGACTTTTGTATCCTCGGGAAGGATCCAGGGCATTATCTTTGCTACGAGTCCGGGGTGAAACTTGAATACACAAGTTTCTTCGACAAAAATCACTATTTAGAAGGACGTGTTAAATTTCTGGAAATGATATTAAGAAGAAAACACATATTTTTTACGAATCTTTTTCAGGATAGATACGCAGAGCAAGCTCGAAAAAACATAAGGACTACTTTAGCTTGCTTTGAGAATAACGACTTTAACCTTACTAAGTGGATGTTGAGATACTAATGACTTTACTCTCTCGTGATAAATTTAGAGAGACAGTATTCCAAAGGGACAATTACAAGTGCGTCGTCTGTGGAGCTCCCGCAGTAGATGCCCATCACATAATTGATAGATCTCTTTGGGACGATGGGGGATACTATTTAGACAATGGAGTATCCCTATGCGAGGAGCACCACCTGGCTGCTGAACGAACCACCATCTCCTGCAACGATCTTAGGGAAAAAGCCAAAATTAAACAGAAAATCCTACCGGAGCATTTTTACTCAGATAGAGAATATGATAAGTGGGGTAATATTATATTGCCTACTGGAGTCAGAGTAAAAGGTGAGATTTTTCAAAATGAGAATGTACAAAAGATGCTGCGAGAGGGTAGCGTCTTACAGTTATTTTCTCCTTATATAAAGTATCCACGCACATACCATTTTTCGTTTTCTCCTGGTCTTCAGAACGATGACAAGATGCATGAAAACGATGACTTCTTTCAGGGGAAAGAGGTTGTAGCGACTGTTAAGATGGATGGCGAAAATTTGACGATGTACCCAGACTATCTCCATGCCAGATCATTGGATTCTAAAAACCACCCATCGAGAAATTATGTAAAACAAATGCACGGTTATATTTCTCACCAGATACCTACTGGGTGGAGGATATGTGGGGAAAATCTTTACGCAGAGCACTCAATACATTATGATAACCTGGAAGATTATTTCTTGGTCTTTTCTATCTGGGACGAAAACAACTTTTGTTTAAGCTGGGAAGATACCCAAGTCTATGCAAAAGTTTTAGGTTTAAAGTTAGTAGATGAAATCTATAAAGGCATTTATGATAAAGAAAAAATTCTTAATGCTTTTAAACGCTATTCAGATAAATCCAAAGATGAAGTTGAGGGGTTTGTTGTACGGTTGTCCGAAAAGTTCCATTATAAAGAATTTAGAAAAAAAGTGGCTAAATACGTACGCAGTAACCACGTACAGACGGATCAGTTTTGGATGAATAAACCGGTTGTGCCTAATCATTTGAGAAAAATATGAGAACAATTATTCTAACCAAAGGGCTACCTGGATCAGGAAAGAGCACCTGGGCCAAAAAAGAAGTCATAGCACACCCTGGGAAGTACATTCGTATAAACCGGGACCTGATGCGCTCTATGCTACTCTGTGGAGAAGGTAATCAAAGAATGGAGAATATGATTACATCCTTCAGGGATAGGATGGTAGAAACATCCTTAGCCAAGGGTTTTGATATAATTTTAGATGACACCAACTTGAGTGAGCGTCACTTTCGGGCTATGATAGACATCGCTGATAGATTTGGTAACGTCCAGGTAATAGAAAAATTCTTTGATACCAGCTTAAAAGAATGTCTGAAAAACAACGAAAATAGAGAAAACCCGGTACCCCCGCATATCATTAAAAAGATGCATGATAGATATCTAAAGAACAAAAAGGTAGAAGCAAGAACATACTTCTCTCCCCCTAAAAAATTAAAAAAAGAAGACGAAAGCAAAACCTCAGCTTTTATTTTGGATATAGACGGCACTCTAGCCTTGAACCTCGGTAAAAGAGATTATTATGATCTCTCTACTGTTCTTAACGATGATCCTCATACAGATATTATTACGATAGCCAATGCCTTAAAGAAGGCTGGGCACACTATAATTATAGTCTCTGGCAGGGATGACGTTAGCAAAGAAGACACAATTCTATGGTTAAATAGCCACGGCGTGCTTTTTGACGAGATCTATATGAGAAAAACCGGAGACGTGCGAAAGGATTGGATAATTAAAGAAGAATTTTATAATAGGCATCTGAAAAACAAGTACGCCATTAAAGGTGTAATTGATGATAGGCCTCAAGTGGTCCGGATGTGGAGAAGAATAGGAATGACCGCTCTTCAAATAAACGATTTTGATTTTTAGATTACTAATTTAAAATAGTATATTACCTTGAGGGGCAAATCATGAAATACATTTTAAAAATATCCAAAGTAATTTCCACGATACTAAGTGACTGGACACTCTTTGTCGTAAAGGGTATCCCTATAAAGGCTCACTGCAGCTTTTACATTATTCCTATAATAATGGCTTACGGCATAATTCGATTGATGATTACCGGCGACTCCCAATGGATTTCCGAATGTGAAAATTTGGTTAAATTCATCATCCTTTTCGGCACCGTCACTATACACGAACTGGGGCACTCCCTTTGGGCCAAAAAGAAAGGATATCCAACTAAGGATATCTTACTGATAGCTATCGGCGGTTTAGCTCGAATAAATAAGCTCCCAAACAAGCCAAAAGAAGAATTAGGCATCGCCGTCGCAGGACCTTTAACCAACGTTCTTATAGCATTTATTTTCTTTGTCATAGCGTTATTTTTAGACTATGGACTTATTAACTGGGTGTGGCAGATAAACATAGCAATCCTAATCTTTAATTTGGTTCCTGCTTATCCTATGGATGGCGGTAGGATCCTTAGGGCACTCTTAAACTATTTTGTAGAAGATAAGAAAGCTACAAAGTTTGCCTCCATTACAGCTTTGGGATTTTTTTCCCTTTTCATTTTTGGAGGCTTTTACCTAAAGGTTTATAATCTCGCTTTTATAGGTGCCTTTATGGCTCTTATGCTATCCATTGAATTAGTAGTAAGGAAAAAGAAACCCGAGCTTTTATATGATAGCTACAAAGAAATAGAGACGCCATTAGGTACAGTCAGCTATACTTAAGCAGGACACAAAGATAACAAATCGTTCTTAATTTTATACCGCAGGGTCTTCACTTTCATTTTCCTCAGCTCAGACAGTACAAACCCATCATAACTAGCACAAATCGTAACTGGCTGCACTTTGGAATATAACTTATAATGGAGCTTTAACCTGATAGCAAGCTCGTACTTCATTACCTGACCGATTAAAGCGTGCGTACCCTCCCCTCTTTTCACCTCAACCGGATAAGCAGTATCTTTATCGTGATAAAGCATATCCACCCTTCCGTAAGGGTCACAAGGATGTTCCAGGTTATAAAGGTGTAAATCGTCGGAGCCCCCGATTAAGGATTTCAAATCTGAAAGTGCATCAAAATGCACTTTTCTTGTTACTTCGACCTCTTTAATCGATTTAGTAGAGATACCGTCACCGGAAGGTGCAGCATTCTGCACTTCTTTTACCCAATTTTTAGGGCTGATGCTTCCCGAGCTTAGAGCTTGCCTAATTTCTTTAAGTTGCTCTAATTGTGTTTTATTCAGAGAATGCTTAGTACCCGACTTCTTAAACTCTTCCTTTAAAAATTCATAGTACATCAGGGTATCGTTCAAGTTCCCGTGGAGGTAGGAATAGTAGCAGGAATAAAAGAGGGTCTCAATCAAAATAAAAATCTCCATGTAAATGTTCATCTACATGGAGATATAGATTAAAAGATTATTGTAATGGGTTTAGCATTAACGCTAAGGCATCTGCTGCTTCAGGGTACCAATGATATACCATGGAGCACACGGTCCCCACAGAGCCATTAATAAGCACATAGCAATGGTCATCTAGGATGATATGAGATACACCACCATACTCGTCTTTTAGAGTCAGCAGAGGCTGTACATGAGAGCCGTTATCTAAAATGGCATATGGATCTGGTTGCGGTTGAATCTCATATTTAGCTAATTTTTCAAAAAAGGACTGTACTAATTTATGCGCTTTTTTCCGAATACCCATCTGCTGGAGTTTAGACCAATCTTCAACTTTTTCAGCCCCGGGCTCAGGGGAAGGCCCAAACTGACCCCCATGCTGCATTTCTTGGTGTATATGTTCTGTTTCGTGGGGGATTACAACATCACGAATATAAGTCTTTACCAACTCTGCCATTTTTATCTGATCCTCTGGATCAGTCATCTTATATTCGTTTTGGTGCATTCTTTGGAAGGTATTCTTTATATCTCTTAGACAAAGATGTATGACTCGCTGTTTACCAGGACGCCCCTTGATAAGATCCTCATTTGTCACCCATCCTGCTTTTCCAGGAGGGCAGGCATTCTCTAATTTAATTACATCCACATTCTTTAAAGCTGGGCCTAATTCCTGAACAGCCTTTTGCACTAAAGAATCGAACGGAGTTACTACCACAGGGGAATTCCTAAATTCCATAATCATTCCTATTTTTTACGAACATTTTCAAAAGAACATCTTTAGCCATAGCCGTTCTTTTTTCTTTCTCAAATAACCTTTTTGCTTCAACCTGCGTGATATAATCCTCTACCATAGTATGAAGATAGTCTTCTAAAAACTTCCAAGCTTTTCTTTCATCTAATTCCGGTGGGTCCTGCTGATAATTATGATCCATTGCTACCAAGCCTGCACCATTATCCTTAGCTACTAACCTGCTATTGCCGTCGCTTATTCCCGGGATAACTACAAAGCAGGAATTTTTATGGGTACCTATATTTCCAGGGTATCTGCCAAAATTGTCATAGAAACTTCCTGAAGTAATCTGACATCGAAAATAACAGGAAGGCTCTTGCCAGTCACCACCAGCTTTATGCATCCTACACTTAAATTCATATTTCAACGGATAGATGTTTTCGGGAGGCCTGGATACTTCAACAGTGAACATTTTCCCCGAATCTACAGCATCATCATTCTCATGATCGAAATAGATATTAAAGTGATCATGTGCCTTATTAATCAAGTCCGACCACATAGCATCAGCTATCTCATTATAATTGAAAAAGGGCTTATCCTTTTCCGGGACGCTTCTGCTATTAATAGTGACAGGCATTTATTATTTCCAATCTCTAAATTTAAGCATATCTTTTTTATAAGGCTTAGATAGTTCCTCAAGCTTCTTCATCTCATCATTGCTCAGCTCTTTATAAGTCCTAGCGAGCTCAATATTTTTATCCAACTCACCAATACTATTGTGTCCTATGATAGCTATATCACAGCCCTTAGTAATAGCATAGTTAAAGGAGTTCTGTATATTTACTTCTCCACTCTTTTTCGGTATCGAACCATCAGCACATATTTTCATTCCTACTATACCCATACCCTTCTTCTTAGCTGTAGGAATTAATTCTTTAAGAAAGGGTTTATCCCATTTATCGGCTGGGTTAATAGCACATAGCAAAGTATCAAAGTTATATTCTTTGAGAGCCTTTAATAAAGGGGAGGGGCTTGAGTGGCCAGTGATCCCTAAGTACTTAACTAATCCCTGCTCCTTGGCCTCTAAAAGAGCCTTCATAGCGCCGTCGTCTTTGAATATACGGTTTACTTCCCTGTCGTAATCAAGATGATGGATTTGCCAAATGTCGAGGTAATCAGTTTTTAGCCTATTTAAGGTTCTTTCCAGCAGCCTCCAGGATCCGTCTCTTGTCCTATCATGGGTCTTGGAAGCAAGGACTAATCCCTGACGATTTGGGTATAAGGCTTCTCCTAAATGACTCTCACTTGCCTTATATTCTGGAGCGGTATCAAAGTAATTGATTCCTAAATCAAGAGCGTGGCGGACTAAGTCAACACCTTCAGAGAACTTATCTTTTTTGGAAAGTATCTGACCGCATCCTAATCCGAGGAGGGAGACATTTAATCCGGTTCTACCCAGAGTAACATATGGGAGACCGCATAATCCCTGAGCTGTTGTTCTTAGTATCTCTGCTATTGATATATACATTTTTAATCATCAAAACTAAATTGGGTAAGGAGTTCTTCTGCATAATCCCAGTTTAATAAATTTTTTATAACTGCTTCCAAGTATGATCCCCTATCACTTTGGTAATCCATATAATAAGCATGTTCCCAAAGATCTATGCAAAGTATAGACATGGCACCACTCTGTGAAAAGAGGGTGTCTCCGTCTTCTGTAGTCTTTATCTCAAGCTTATCTTTATTAAGAGCAAGCCAACCCCACCCACTACCGAAATGCTCTATACACTTTTTCTTAAACTCGATCATAAAATTTTTATAACCGTCAAAACTATCATTAATTAGCTGCATAGTTTTTCCGGACGGAGCCATGGGGGTACTCGTAGGATTCAAAGATTTCCAAAAGAAATTATGATTCCATACTTGAGAAGCATTGTTATATACATCCTGGTTTATAGGATTCTTAATAATATCGGGTAAAGAAAAGTATTCCTTCTTTTTCTCAACCAATGCCTTATTAAGTTTCTCCAGGTATTTAGCATGATGATCTAAATAATGGGTGAGTACCTGGCTAGAACTTAAAAAAGGCTGTAAAGCCCCAGATGCGTAGGGCAGCTTAGGAAGTTTAAATACGTATACAGATTCGGGTTGAGTAACAGCTTGTTTCTTTCCCCAATCTTGAATAACTTCAGCGAGTTTAATCAAAGTTTTGGGGGTACTGAAATGCTGGATACCAATCCCACCAGCTTTCTCCCACTTATCGATGTTCTGCTTACGGTCATCTATTAAGATAGCCTCAGGAGATGCGTATTTGTATTTATCCTGCTCAATAATGAATGGTACTCCGGGAAGATTTTTCTTTAACCATTCTTTTTTTCCTTCGTAGGATGATTTATGATTAGATGGTGCTGTCAGAACAATAGGTTCGTACTTTTTTATCTCCTGCCAGAGAATATCTCCTCCAGGCATCCAGTCCATACTAGACCAAAATTTTGTACCGGCCTTCGTAATAGCTCCCCATGTCTTCGGGTCGTTTCCTTCTTTATCCATAGTAGTAGGACGCCCTAAAAGTTTGGAGAGCTGCTTATCAAAATCGGTTATGACCCCATCCAAATCTAAATAGATCCTCATCCTATTTCCTTTTTCGCTAATTCAGCAAGCTTACGTTGGAACCGAGGACTGTAGAAGATAGCTGAATTAAAGTTTTTATCTTCTCTATAACTCAGCTTGATCAAATCTTCTTCCTTCTCTAATTCAGCAGGTTCTGAAGGTTTTTCTGCCTTTTCCTCTACAGGTTTCTCTGTAGGTGTTTCCCTTTCCATAGTTACTTCTTCTGTTTTCTTAGCTAATGCTTCTGTTTCCTTCTTAACCTCTTCTCTCATCTTTTCTATGTACGCTTCCTCTTCCGATGTATCTTCTTTTATCTTCTTTTTCAACGCATTTAGTACTGAAGTCATCAAAGCTTTATCCGCTACATCGAGCATCATCTTGAACAGCTCATCCACACCATGTTTCTTCTTTTTTTGTATAGTGTTTCTTTTCTCTATCAAAGCTCTAAGGTCTTTGTGAGGCGCACCGAATTCTTCCCTGAAATATTTGTCATCAGACTTAAGTTTCTCAAGCAATTCAGATGTTTTTTCTTTCTTTTCGGCTTCTGATAAATAACGAGAGTCTCGAATTCTACCTAATTGCTGTTCTAAATCCCTTTTTTCTAATAGTCTCTCTTTATAGGAATTTTCAAATTTTTCCAGGAAGTCTTTTCCTTCTGTCTTTCTGTACTTAGCTATATCTTTATTAATATCCTGCAGATCCTTTATCTCCCTGTCTATTAACCTTATCTTCTCAAGTATGTTAGGATTTGTCCTTACACCTACTAGATTCTTAAAGGTATCGTACACCTGCATATAGGGTGCATATTCCCTACCGCCAAAAACATTATGTCGTCCTACTGTTGTCATCCAATATCTTTGGAGATCCCAGAAGAGCTGTTTGTAAAAAATATTCTTGAAAGTTTCCTTATGTTCCTCTGAGAATCCTTTAAATTCACCAGTCTTAGGATCAATAAAGCGTTTTATATCTCTCAACGTATCTTTAGATTTCATAGCTATATTTTGATAATTTCTTCTTCTTGATCTAAGCTTGTTTAACTCGCCCTGGTATTTTTCAAGTAATTCCCGGAAGTTGTCGCTAGCTTCGTTAACAGGCACTTTTTTATTACCTATGGGTATTTCTATTTCGCTAATTTTTTTCTTACGCAATACATTCTTTAGCTGCTTATTGGCTTTAAGAATCATTTCTTTAAAGACTTCAGGATTAGAAAGGACGTATTTGTCATCAGTTTCTTCCTTAATGTCTCTTAGTTTTTGGGCTTCCTCACCGAGCATATGCTGCACTACTTCCCAATCCTTGATTTTAGGCTCAGGTGTTTTAAGTTTTTTCTCTATACGTTTGTATTCAGGACCCTCTCCTCTAGTGGGGTACGAGACATAATCCTCAATGATATCTGTAGGTGACTTTTGTTCGTCCGCAACCTTTTTTGTAGCTCTTGCTCCGGTAAGCAATTGAGTAAAATTCTGGAATAGTTTTGCTTTCTGGTCGGGCAACAGGTTAAGAGCGCCAATAAAAGGAGCTATTTTTCTGCTCACTTCTTCCTCTGACACAGATTCTCCAGCACCTTCTAATACTTTTTCTTTATATTTTGCCATATAGTCTTCTACGGCGTTAATTAAGTCAGAAATATATCTATCTCTATAGTGTACCAAAATGTCCTTTTTAATAAATTCACTGATTTGTTTGACTTTACCTATAAATTTATCGGGATCGGTAATCGATCCTAACTCTTTACGCATCTGTTCATAGCGTGGACTTATACCTTTAGAAGTTTGAGATTGAAATTTATACACATCCTTTTGAAAATCTAACAGTTCACCCTTATAGTATGCCAAATTAGTTTGAATATGAGTTCTCCTGTTTTCAAACTCATTTAAAATCTGATGGTACTTTCTCAAGCCCTCGTTTATATCATTTATAGCTTTCTTATCCTCTTTAGTAATCTCCTTTTTATTTTCTTTCATCATGTTTAGAGCTTTTTTTGCCTCTTCTATATCCTCACGAAATTCTTTTTCTATTCTTTTAAAATCTTCTTTAGTACTCTTAATTTCTTCTTGCCTTTTATGGAATCGTTCTGCCTTTTCTTTTTCTTGCCCTGTTAGCTGCTCTAGACCCTCTATACCATCCTCAATTTGATGATACTCTTTAACAGCTTCTGGACTTGAAAGGAAATCTCTATCTCGGCGTTTACGCTCCTCATTAAACTTAGCAATGAGCTTATTTAGTCGTTCATCTTTTTCCTTTAGCTCTTGGTTTCTTTTTTCTAGAGCTTTCAAGTCAGGTACTAACTGTTTAGTCCCTGGGCTTTCCTTCTTTTCTATAGGGACGTCCCATCCTTCAGGGGCCTTCGACTGAGGAACATACTTCTCTAAAAATTTTGCAAGAGTACCCCGCACGTAAGTTTTATCCCACATAGGAGACTTAGCTTTTTCTTTTTCTTTTCTTTCTTCCTTAATTCTTTCTTTCTTCTTTTCTATTTCTTCTTCTTTTGTAGGTAGGTATCTCGACTTATCCCTAATTTGGGAGATGCTTCTTCTAAATCGTGTTGTTAAGTCCTTCAATACTTTTTGAGCTAAGGGATCGGTCTGCTTTTGACCATAGGGCTTAAACTCAGCTTTTTGTATGTCATAAATGTCATCAATCACTTCCTTTGGATCATCAGCATCTACTTTCAGAAGCTCCACATAATCCTTTACGCTATCAATATCTTTATTGATAATAGCTTTTTGGAAATTTTCTAGATGATCTTCTACAATAGGATCTTCCATCCTATCAAGGAATAATTCTTGAGCTTCCTGCTTTAAGCCTTTTTTCTTAGCTTGTTCAATTATTATTGGCTTAGGATTATTGAAGAATTTTGCATAATCGTCCAATATCGGTAAATACTTATTTTTTACCTCTACAATCTCACCATTTACTTCTCGCATTTTTTTATTAGCTTCTTGTAGCTTATCATAAGCGGTCATATGAGGACTACCTTTCGTACCCTCATCGGCTTCTTTTATCATATCCTCACCGAGTTTCGTAAGTACCAAATCTTCAATTTTCTGACCACCTCTCAGTATTACTTCGGCAACTATTTTATCGATACCATTTTCAAAGTATTGCTCCGCGTCAGCTTCTTCGACTTCTTTCCCTTGATTGAAAAATTTGAAGCTTCTGGAGGATATAGCATCAATAAAAGAGGATACTTGATCGGGGCGGTCGAAAAAACTCCGATATGTTTTTTTGGCAGCGCCTCCCCCTGCGGGCCTATACTTTTGACTATAGACCATCCAATCCGGAGCTTTGAGATCCTGCCGAGCAGCCAACTTTAATAAATAATCCGATATACACCGATATCGATTTACACTAGCTTTCTTTTTCTTTCTTTTTCTTTTAGATTCTTCATCCGGAACTACTTCTTCTCTAATATTTATAGCTTTTACCAAATCCTTGTTTATCTTACTATAAACCGGACCCAGCCTTCCTTGAGAAAGCTCACTTTGTACCTTTCCTAGATCTTCTACTATAGACTCAAATTTACTTCTTAGCTCCTGAGAAGTATACCAGGGCATAGAGTATTGCAAATTAAAGATATGGAGAAATTCTTTTAATTTACTAAGAGATTCATTTTCGTCTAAGTAACGAATAATAGGATGTACTCTAGCACGTTCTTTCTGGAGAATTTCCTCAGCTTTTTCCTCACTTATATCTTTAGTATCAACTGATTTAGCTGGACCGTATTTCTCCTTCATTTCTTCTCTTTTTTTTCTTAACTTTTCCCTCTTTTCCATCACATCTTTGTATTTGTCTTGATCATCCGTATCTTCGATTTTATCCTTCCGATAAATCTCACGCTGGAAAATTGTAGCCCCTGCTAAAGTAGTAAAAAACTTAGGTTTTTTAAGAAGAAATTTCGTGCTATCTATAATAGATTTTATGGCATCCGCAAGAGCTTCTAACCGAGGCACATCTTTCTTTCTTAAGGATTTTGCACGCTCATCAAATCCTTTAATGTAGGTTGCGTAATCGTCTACTGCATCCTGTAGCTCTTTTGACCCTTTTGCATTAACTAACTTGCTAAGGTTCTCTTTCCTCTCTTGATTACGACCTAAGTCCTCTTTTGTATTCTTCAGCTTATCCTTTAGCTTCTGTATATATTGTTCGGATTTTTCGATAACATTAGATACGATCTCGTACCGATATCCTTTTTGATCCATTAAACGTCGGTAGAATGGGGATAACTTTTCACCCTCTTTCTCTGCCTCTTTCTTTGTGTTTTCTATCATTTGTAACATCAAAGCATCAAGGTTTCTATAGGTTTCCTCATGCTTTGTACCCCGACCCTCCCCCTCTTCTCTTCTACGTCTTTTTAAGACATCTAGTAGCGGGGGTAATTTCGATTTCTGTTTTTCTTCTTTTTTACCCTCAGATTCAATTTCTTCTTTCTCAGATTCAATTTCTTCTTTTAGTAATCTAACAAAATAAGATAAGTTATTATAATATAGTTTTTTCGGAGAATCGTCATCTTTATCCGGTGGGTTTTCAGTTACTTTAGTAATGGTTTTAGGATCTGCCTTTTTTAGGAATTCGTGAGTTACATTGATTTTATCAATATTCTTCCGAAATTTTTCAATGCTGTCTTCAGTAAAATCTATCTTTTCCTCTAAGTCTTTAAGATCATCCTGAGTGTATGTTTTATATGTAAAAGTCTTTGGGTCTATATCTAAAAAGCGTTTTTTGAGAGAATCAGGCAAGTCAACCTTACGGTAAGCTTCTTTTATCCTACTGATATAGGGCTCTACATCATCATCTGTAGGCACGGCTCCTTCCATAAGCTCATCTATCTTTTTTCCTTCTTCTGTTAGTTCGCCCGTATAAAGGATGTCATCTAAAGCATCAATACGAGTCTCTAAACGTTTTGCCTCTTGCTTTAACGTCTCTAGATCACTCACCCCAGGATCTTCAACTTTTTCTTCTTTCTGCGCACGTCTCTTATAGATAGCTGCGGCGCTTCTTCCTATATCTTCCGTAACAAAATTTTTCTCTTTTAACTTAAAATTACCAGCTTCTTCTTTTACATTTTTGAAATCAGTTAGAAAAGAATAAATATACTTAGCTTTAGTAATTTCATCTATATCATTTATTTTACTGAGGTAATCCTCTATCTGCTTTTTCTCATCCCCTTTTTTCCCACTAACAGTAATTTTTACAGGCTTACTATTAAAATCACCCGGGATAGCTCTTTTTTGTCCTAGTATATAGTCGATAGCTTTTTTTGCTTCCTCTACGGACATATCAGCAGTAGGCGTACCCTTTAGGCCGAAATACTTTCTATAGTCTGCTTCGGATAGTCCTAATGGGTCAGTGGTTTTATTATATTTTTGGAAAAAGTCTTCAGCTTTTTTTCTTACGTCATTTATATTGCTATCCAACCATTGCTGATCCCGCTGTCCTGATAGAAAATGAAAGATTAACTCTTTCTTTTTTCTATCGTCTAAACCCTTTGATGCCGGGTTTGTTTCTTTGAAGACAAAATGAGACTCTTCATCAGGATGGCCAAGCACACCCTTGCCCATAAATTTAGCTATAGCTTTCATAGCCTCTCTTTCAGAAAGGCCTTCTTTATACTGATTTTCTGTAACACCAAAATAGGGCAGTATGTCTTGCTTACGTATCTCTTCAGGTTTTACCACAGTCTGTCTGCCCAGGCCCTTACCCTTGGATTCCTCTTTATAGTACTTAATAAAATCAAATAAAATCCTTCTATAGTTCTGATTACTATAGATTACATTTGACTTAACAGCAGCAAAGTCAATTATCTCTTTTAGCTTCTCCGCTATCTCCGAAGTTTTAACTTGTTGGAGTAACCGAGCTTCATCCTCTTCTGTAAAAAAGTAGTTCTTCTTAGCGGACTGGAGAAGAGGTTTCGAGTTCTTTGCGGCATTACGGAGCATTTCCTTCAAAGCTTTTTCAAACTCAGTAGTATTATCCGCAGTCGTAAGCTTATTGTAGATATCACCATTTAAGGCAAAGAAGTTATAGAGGTCGTCACTAAGCTTCTTAGGGACGCTAATCCTATTTATAGGACCTTCTGCATTAGGATCTCTTCTCTTTAAGTACTCCTCTTCCTTTTTACGCATCAAATTATGAATTCGATCTACCGAAGAGGAAGTTTTGTTCCTGATTCCTAATAAGTCTTTTAGATCTGTTTTTAAAATTGAACTAAGGTCCATTAATAACCTCTCTTATTCATTACCAAATTCCGAATCATGTAATGACCGGTGGGATTCATGTTATTTAAACCTGAAAGGATTTCTTCATAAAAATCAGCAGCTACCTTAACGGTAGCGTCCGCCAGTATAGATGCCATCTTCTTTTGTTGTTCAGCCTGTTCAGCCTGTTCAGCCTGTTCAGCCTTCTTTTTGTAATATTTCTTGAGATAACCCTTAATTAGGTCTTTTGGCTTTTTCTTTAGATTTTCAAAGGGTATAGGATTACCTTCTTTATCCGTGTACTTGTAACGATCTAAATTTGCTTTACCCTTATCGGTTAATTTTATACCAAATTTTCTAAGGGCATCATCATTTTGCGCAATAATAGCCTGTACAAGGCTTTTTGCTTCTTCATCTAAATTGTCCTGTTCTATCGCTTCTAGTTTTTCTTCTATGGGATTCATCTTCTGTGCTTTAGCCTCTTCTTTTTTCTCTAAATCATAAACTTTATCGAGGATAGTTCTATAGGTATCCGGTCTCAGTGTTCTTTTAAATAACTCCATTATATACGGATTCTTATTCTTAATTAATTTGAACATTTTTTCTTTTAGATCTAAGATAAATCTACTGGTATCTTTTACTTCTGCGGCAATAGCATTCACTTTAGAAAGAATAAACTTTTTGGCTTCGTTAGCGTATTCGTTGGCTTTTTCTTTAATGTAAGCATCAGGGTCGCCCCCTCTTTGCTTAACATTCATAGATTCAGCTTTTAATTTTGTTTCCCAGTTATTCCCATGCATCAGCTTTACTATATCTTCTAGGATACTTTGAAATTCTTCGGTCTCAAACGCTTTGCTACTAGAGATCTGATTCATTATAATGGGAGCCCAGATTCTCTCTGCTGTAACTTTTTTCGCACCTACATCTATCTCATCCGATATTATTTTCATAGCCCATTGTATAAAAGGCTTTGAAAAAACAATAGCCGGACCAGAGAGTTTAGTGACATTATCCGGGTAAGATGAAGCTATAGTTTTTATCAACGGTGATATTTTTGTAGAACCCTGCGACAGAATATAGTTAGAAAGGTTCTCATAGACATCACCTTCCCAGAAACTTTTAGTCTCTTCTTCAGCTTCCTGCTCAGCTTCCTCAGCTTCCTCATGGTATTTTATAGCAGCCTCTTCCCATTTATCTTTCTTTTCTAATATCTCAGGCTTATCCTTTGATAGTACAGCGCTAGCTAAATCACCAGGCTCATAAACCTCTTTCCCGTTTATTACTATTTGACCAGAGAATTCTTTTACCATTTCTCCTAATTTAACATTCCGTATCTTTTGATCTAAATAGTCCGCTGTCATTTTTGTAACTAACTTTTTTATCTCATCTGAATCGAGTCCTCTTTCCTTAGTAGTCTCGTATCTATCTTCTTCTAGATTTTTCTTAAAATCTACAAAATCTAGTATCAACTTCTTAGAATTTTTAGGAATTGGATTTACTTTTACGTTATAGGTTTCTCCTATGGGTAATGCTCCTATTTTTTCAGGAACTTCCATAGTAAAAATTCGATCCTCTTTAATACCGTTAATACCATAAATATTAAAGTATAACTTTTTCTTAGCCTTACCTGTAACCTCAGCCTCCTTTAACTTCATGGTAAACTCACCCTCGTCCTCAAGGATGTCTATCACTTCCATATCCACTCTATTTTCTGCTACCATGTCAGCCCCATCAATCTGAGACGGGGGGGCGTTTTTAGGTAAGTTTTGCTCTTTTCTAAGTTCTTCTAATTTTTTATCTCTTGTTTCGGCATCTATCCTGGGAACAAAATACTCCTGTGATTCCGTTATTCTTTCTATTTTCTCCTTATGCCCTTTTTCTCTAAACTTTTTTTCCCTGTCTTTGCCAAAAGCAGAGTCAACTATTAATTTCTTTAGACGTAAAGGGTCGCCAATGTTGTAGTAACTTATCATATCTATCAACATATCTTGAATTTTTTCTTGTATACGATCAGGATCAAATTTAATATCGGATTGCGATAAATCTGCAGCAACTGTTTTTTCAACCACCATCCCATTGGATAAAACGTATTGATCCCCACCTACCGTGAGTCCTGATTTGCTTTTGTTTTTTTCATCTAGTTCCGAGTAGCCATTAACTTTGTCCAAAATTTTATCGTTTATTCTTTCGTACTTTCTAATTTCTTTCAATACTCCTTTTTCTGCTAGCGCTTCAACGCCCTCTGTGATCGAAGATCCTTTATCTAGATGTACCTCTCCAACATCATTTTTATAAAGAGGGACGCCACTATAAAGAGTGTACTTTGTAGGGGAATATTCTGCATTTATCTTTTTGGCTATTTTTTTTGGAATTAAATTTAAGGCTGTAGCATAAGCCATAGGATAAAATTCCCCGGCTGCATCCACTACACTTTTTGAAAAAGTTTCTTCCTTCTCCCCGCCTGTTTCTGTGTCAAAATGAAGTTCATGTACATGGGGACTTAATGTATCAAGAAAGTATTTACCAAACGCCTCCGCCATAGCTTTGTCAGGAGCCTGATAACGATGTTTTCGTTGTTCTTTAAGAAGACTAGCCGCTGTTTTCCCACTAAAAGCACACGCAAGCTTTATAAATCCTTCTGCTCCAAAGAAAGCCCGGAGCAGATTTATATCGGTAGCTATCATTTCAGCTTGATGCTGAGCTATCTTTTTATAACCGGATAAAGTGTTGGCTATTAACTTCTGAAAGTTAACCCTATTTTTGTAATTCATTATAAGCTCCAAATATGACTCGAAGAAGAGTAATCTACATAGGATTATTATTAAAAGATAATTAGGTAGGTATATTTAATAAAAAAGGGCACTGTTTTAACCGGCAGCACCCTTTTTAACATCTAAATAAAAGAGATCTTTATTTGGGTTTTGCGTACTCTCCACCACCCTTAGGGATCTCACCCTTTTTTTCGAGCATCTTACGGTAACTCACACCACCTACCAGATGATCACCCTCAAGCTCCTTGGAACCATCCTGGTAAGTAATCAAAGTACTGATATTCCCGTATTGGTCCTTTTCACGTTCTGTATCAACAACCGGCTTAGCTTTGGATCCAGGAGCAATACCTTGCTGAGAACGCTGAATATTACGCTCTCTACGTGCGCCTGCCTGCTGCTTTTGTCCCAACTGCTCAATTAAACGCTCCATCGCAATAGCACCACTCTTAGGCTCACTCTTCATCAAATCCTTCAATTCTTTCAGAGTGTAAGTCTTTGCGCCGGTTGGAAAATCGATAGTGAATTCTTTTTGACCCTTTGGAAGCATATTGAATACACCCTTACCAGCTTCAGCCTGGCTAGTCAGAAGACCTGCCAGCATAGCAGCTAAAGTGGCCCACTGACGCATTTTACCACCAGCAGCAGCTTCTTTGGGCATATTAGGATTGTAGTACTTCTGGATGATATCCAAAGCATTGTCTAAAGTCAGATTAACCCCTAATTCCTTAGCAAGCTCCTTGGCCTCTGCCGGAACATCCTGCAAAGCCATCTGCCCCGCAGCCTGCTTCTCAATTGTATTGGCGATTATATCTAACTGATATGCCTCTTCCATGGCCCCACGCAGCTCACAGGAATCAGCTATTTTCTCAATCTGAGAAACAATTTGCGATGCTATACGAATATCCATACTTTCTCCTTTAAAAAATTGCCTAGAGAAAAAAATAAATATCAAAAGATAATTAGTGTTTAACATAGAGTTTTTAAAAAGTATATTGTATATGAGAGGAAAAATACGGAATTCGCTCAAATCCAGCAAAAGGAGTCTACTGATGAAAAAGCTCATGAGCATCCTCATAATCAGCCTGGTGGCAGCTAGCATCTCCCAAGCCACCCCTGCTATAATCAAACAGAAGTACCAGTCAATAAAAAGAGATGATTCCCGCAGAGAAATGAATACTCATTATGTGGGCTCCCTCATCGCTACCGGTCTCGCCTCCTCTGAAATGGATCTAGAAATCCAAAAGATGGATCCGGCAAAAATAGGTGAAATCGGTAAAAATACCATCACTCTAATTGGAGATGAGGAACACCCCGAAGAAATCTACAAATTCCGCAAAATACGCTACTATAAGGTAAAACTAGGTGATCAAGAATATTTCATTATGTACATGAAAGCCAAGCGGGACGGTCAAAAATACGAGATCATTGTAGACCTAAATAGTCCCTATAACTATTGTGACCGTATCATCACTATCTATCAGGACCAAAAACCTTATTTGCTCATCCTCTGGATAGATACACTGCGCGTAAAAGAAAAAGACAAGATATGATTAGGTTTTTCAAGCACCAACTCATCCAGTTTCAGTGTGCCAGAATAAGCAAAATTCCTCTGTGCTGCATAATGTGGTGGATGATAGCTTACCAATGGCTCGTCAGAGATTTTGGAAAAACAGAATACATTCCCGAAGAAAAAAAGTCTCGCAGGCGAGCTATCGCAGAGATCTATCTGAAAAAAATAGATCTCTCTAAAAAAGACTATCGGTACATTCCCTGCCCCCTGTGTCTGCTCAGAAAAAAGAAAGCTGAAATACTAATTTGTGACTGTGAAAAAGACTACAAAACCTGTGGTATCATAGCTTGATTTAAAAAAGGTCTTCAAAAAGGTATTTTGGTACTAATACTAACAATGAAGGGAAATACTAATGCCTACGACTAAAGTCTCGCTCACAAAAGAACTCGCTGTAAAAGGAAAAGAATTCTCAGAAAACCTGCATATGTGGAATATTGAAGTGTTTAATAAATGGCACAATGCAGGGTATCCCTACCTGACTATCCTCATGGCTACCAACCTCAAATGGTCCGGTCACGCTAAAAATAATGACGAGTTCCTGGATGTAGCTATCCCCTGGTTCGAGTCTAACGACCCCCTCGATCCCCAGATAGTAGCCGACTATAAACAGTACCTGGGAGGAGAAGCCCTCCAAAGAGCTATGTACGGTCTCCGGACCCTCAAGAATAACCTCGTGAATATTACACCCGACTTTCGTACATGCGGGACCAAAGAGATTCTCCAGTACCAGGAGCAAGCACTGAGAAAAGCTATCCGACTCATCGATACTAGCCAAATGAGCGGAGTCGGGGCGTGGCTCTTCCTCGGCATTTTCAAAATTCTCCTCAGCATCGAAACACGACTCTGGGACGCTCCCAATATTGATTCAGTATGCCTCCCGTCCGGACGAGAGGTAATAAGAGGAATCTACAGACTCCGCTCAGAAGCCCCTGGAAGCTCCAGATTCGACCTGAACTGGCTCAGCGACGTAGAGCCAGGCCTCAAATGCGGGTACACTACAGAAGCTCTCATACATGATGAGTGTAAGAATATAGCAAAGCAAAATGACACTATTGCTATGCATATCAATAGCGCCCTGTATCTTTATGGTAGGAAGGAAATAGATCTCTAACATGGGTGTAGAAAGATACGATATAATAGACGATCCCGAAGCAGAATGCAGTGAATGCGGAGCCAAAGAAGATCTGGTCAATGACGATGATAAAGTGATCTGCACGGATTGTCTCTTTGAGAAAAAAACCGAGGAAATCATGAAGGATTATTTAGACTACCACGACATTGAGGAGGATTTAGGATTTTGAAAACACTTCTAAAAGGTATAGCGCTAATGATGCCACTACTACTGATTGTAGCTGGAGTGGTGACCTTTCTCTGGACACAGGAAGAAGCTGGCGGGAGAGAAGTATTGTTGTTCCTGGCTCAAGTATGCCTGGTAATGGCTGTTTTTATGGTATCCCTTTGGCTTTTTTCTGCCGGAGTCAGCACCATAAGATATGCTCTACAAAAAGACAATTATAGCGCATACATCCCCCCACCGACGAAAAGAAACTCAAAGAACATATGGAAAAATGTCTACCCGGCAGCGAGTGGACTAACATGGTCAACTCCATAATAGGAAAAGGGAAAGAAAATGAACCATGATAGCTACTGCAAAGAAACTGCCAGTGCCCAAGAGTGCAGCGACACCCACCACTGCGACCTCTGTAGGAAAGCGTATGAAAAAGGATTTGAGGACGGGTCCGGGGCCAAAGGAGAAAAAAAAGTTCAGCTTTCCGAAAGATATCTTCTGTGGGCATATCTATGAACAGATCAATGAAAAATACCTCAGAATAGATAGAGAAGTCATAGGGGCTTTTTCTTCTGACTATAAGGTTACTGCAGTCACAGAGAAATGCATAAAATGTGGTAAAGAACGAGTATGGGAAAGAAAAATAAGAGTATGTCGAAAGGAAAATTCTGACTATGAATAATAATGTACGAGAAACAGAATATGATCCAAACGCCCCGATTATTACCATGGGTAACGATATCGATAAAGTCACTATCTATCCCCATGGTAACAGAGTAGAAATACGAACAAAAATCAATTCTCACCAGGCCATAGATATTACCCCACGACTGAATGTAACAGAAATGGGAATAACCCCTGAGCTGCGTATCACCAAAAAACATTACATTCCCTTAGAGGATAACCCAGTGTACGCAGAAGACCTCCTGCACGAATTTATTAAGCTCTATGATAAATCTGCAGGCATAATAGAATATGATTCACCAAGGATAATGAAGTACTTCAGAAACAGGGTAGAGGACTGGAGAAGAAACCGTGAGCTCAAATCAAACAATGAAAAAATCCAAGAAGGATGATGTAATAGATTTTAACTACCGGAGCAGTCTCCCCGGAATGACTGTCTACCCAGGGGCGTGCGCCCATTTGACAAAGGTCCTACGTAATAAAACGTATAAAAAGGGATATGCCATCATTCCTGGTTACTATGTCGGTCAGTTTGTACCAGTAGAATAAACCATGTACAAACCAAAAGGACAAAAGTATCCCCAAATTTATGTCTTTAGCGGAGGAAATGATATCCTTATAATGCGTAGACACGATGTAGTGAAAGCAACAAAGGAAAACAAAAAAGAAATAGAACGCTATAATACGATAGCCACTTGCCTTGATATGAATCAAGAACATTTCCGGAAGTTACTCCGTGAAAGCAGGGAAAAACTTTTAAGCGTCGGATAAGGAGTAACAATGCCAGTAGCCGTAAACCCAAAATTCAAGGATCACCCAACTATACAAAAATTTGAAGAGTGGGTGAAAAAGCACTATACCGCACAAATAACCCCCGATAAACCCGAAGGTGTCGATCTCACGAAGGTGTTCTATTACAAAATAGACAATAAGCAATATGGGCCAATACCATACAAAAAAGTTCCTAAAGCCTTTAAATAGAGACTAATCTCTATGGAAACAAATCTAAAAATACACAACGAAGATAACTCTTCTTAAAAAAATTAGAAATACTCAGGGAAATACCTAATGCCAAGAGAAAAAACCAAGGGGCATTGTATACTGTGCGGGAACCGCACAGATATAATCTATAAATCCAAGAAGGCTCCGTATGTCCCCCTGTGTTTTATGTGCCACAGGCACGCAAACACGAATCGGCACCAGTTTACTCGTTTCTTCTATGAGAATAATGACCTGCTCAGACAGATAGATACGGTGGTCGTAAACGAAAGTTTGTTTCTGGACAAAGCGGATGTCATGGACGATCAGCATTGGTGCAAAGAATTGATTGTAAACGGGAGCCTTTTTATTGAGAATAATGCCTGGCTGAAAAGATTACCCAAAAAAATTTCTACCACCGTTGATTTCAAGGTCTTTAATTGCTCAGGACTTATGGAAATGCCTGAAGCAATAAGCACGTCAAAAGTATTGACCATATGGGATTGCCCGTCAATTACTGACCCGTATGACTGCAGCATGGCTGCTGAATTTATATACTTCCGGGATTGCAAAAACCTTACGAGACTACCTAAAAATCTCCACGCTCAATACATCGATATCCACGGATGCCCAAATTTATCCTACATCCCCCCCTCATATCAACGCGGAAATAGGGTGTGAGATAAAACAGATAGATAATATACCAGCAGAAAAACTACCCCTGTACCCCTGTACCTCAATAACTTTATAGGGGATGCTAAAAAGTACCTGTTGGAGAAATTACGTAACCGGAAAACAACAGCCTGAATATGAAAAACGGGTACATAAATATCACATTAAATCGTATCAAAGACTCTGGAGAACTCTCCCCCGCCTGCCACTTTTGCGGGGATAGTGACGAGATCCTGAACCATGGTATTTGCCCCCAGTGCCGGAAGCATACAGCAATCAGCATGTCTAAGCTTAAAGATATGTACAATAAAGGCCTGGGGCCCATATTCAGACACGTAAAAGCTATGACGGTAACCGACTCCCTCTACCTGGTCCAGACTATTGTCCCAAATGAACCCATAGTCTGGCCCCATACTCTCCATGTAATGGGAGAGCTATACTTGGAGGGGAATGGAGCTGTACTGAACCTACCTAAAAAATATGGGTGGCAAAGAGTGTGAAACTATATAACGATGCCGATATCAATAATATGCCAGAAGAAATAACCGCCCAAACGGTAATAATCAAAAAACCCTTTATACAAGACTATTTTGATGTGACTATAAACGCCGTAGCACTCTCTATAAATGCGGAAAAATTAAATAGCATCTACTGGGGTAATATCCACGTATCTGACCTGATTGAGCTGACCAACTCTAAACACATTACCTCACTGCCGGAAAACTTTGAAGGAACGCTCAATGTGTCTCCAGAAGTGGTCAAAACAATACCCAGGCATAAACTACCCCTCTACCTGAACTACCTCTGCGGAGAAGCCAAAGAAGCCCTTTTAAAAAGACTCAAAGGCATATCATGAACGAACAGCAAATCCTTGAAGATTACGATAACTGGCTCAAACAATATCACGCAAAAAACGACAGAAATAACCAGCGCATTCTCAAAGCCATAAAAGCCGTAAAAGGACAAGAATACCACGATTCCCTGGTGGAAATGCTTGAAGAGAATGAACAACAAGGTGAAATGGAAATCACCCACCACCCCGAAGGTAAATATCAGGATGAGGATGACTACGGACCTATTAAAGGATGCTGGGTAGACCAGCATATAAACGGAGGATATACAGGGGATGAATACGCTGGATACGTGTATCTCGAACTCAAACCCAGTAAATACCTAAAGTACTATTATGCTATGTGATAATGTCCAAATTATAAAGAAATGCTCCGTCTGTGACGGGTACGGGGATGTGCCCTCCCTCGAACCCGGAGAAGAACTGGTAGATCAAAAAGGCCCCGCCTGCAAAGGCACCGGCGTAGATCCTCGCTCAATTAAAAAAGCCGAGAAAGAATCATGACTGGTTTTTTTAAACCCGAAGAAACGACCTTTGATCAATTGGTGATGTATAAAGGTATTAGTCGTAGCTCATTCTATAGATTTATGGACTTGTATGAAAAAGATCCTATGATTACTAAGGTACCCGATGGTCTGGGTATGGCCGGAGATATAGACCTCTCAGGACGAAACTTTACCCATTACCCCCACGATAAACTCACAGTCCTCGGTAACCTCTCCCTGACTAGCTGTTTGTATCTGGAAAAATTGCCTAAATATCTCTATGTCACAGAAAATCTGTATCTTAATGATTGCCCAAGCCTCTTTAGCCTGCCTCCCACAATAACCGTCAAAGGCGTACTTTTTTGCGATGCTCAACTCATCGAAGCTATACCCAACAAAGACCTGCCCCTCTATGTGAACTATAAATTCAAACCCGATAGCTTACAGCAACTATACTATAAACGCCTCAAGGAGCAAAAATGAGTGACAATCTCGAAATGAAAATCACCCTGCTGGAAAACAGAATCAGAAAACTCGAAGAAAAATTATATGGAGACGACCCCGGTACAACCATCTCTACCTATGCCACCCAATTACTCATGAGAATCTATCTCTGCCCCGTTTTCGACTACGAGAAAAAATGGGTAGACCTCGTGAACCATAAACTCGTTAAACCTTACCAGAGAGTACTCGACCTCACAAGCGATAAAGAAGCCTCCACCCAGGAACTCTTTAAATGCTATGCCACAGAATGCATACGCTACCTGAAAAATACCGCAGAAGATACCATACTGAAAGAGGCCGCTGAAAAGAAAGAAAACCCCACTCAGCATCTGACTAAAGACCTCTTTAAAGCCTCTATAGACCGGTCTGAAAAAAATATCGAGATCTTGGTAGCCAATATCAGCCTCGGGTATCTGCCCCTCAACCTACCCGATATATTCTAACTATAACATTATCTCTTCCACTGAATTCTATGGGATCCTACAGTCACTATATAGAGGAGATATACAGAATGTAGACTACCTGTGCGTAACCTCTAGATCCTCAGATGATGGCCACGTAGACCTCTCAGTAACAAACCCCGCAGGCTCCTTTGCTAATCTGCCCATGGATCACCTGAGAATTATAGGAAACCTCCTCTATACAGATCATAAAAATCTCACCCGACTCCCAAAATACCTCGAAGTCACAGGATACCTGCTTATAGAAAATTCCCCCAAACTTATGTGTATCCCACCAACTATTAAAGTACATGGTAATATATGGTGCGATCCACAAATTATTACCAATATACCCGAAACACAATTACCACTCTATATGAACTTTAACTTCGGAGCTAGTGTAATGCGAAAAATCTACCTTAATAGATTGAGAGGCGCTAAATGTCTAATCTAATAGAAATCGCCCTGCTGAAAAGAATAGAACGAAGACTCGCTAACATAGAAGCTATCCTCACGGAACAAGCTCCAACAAAAAATCAAGAGGATTCCCCTAAATTACCCTCCTATCCCGAATATATCAGGATAGGAAAGGATCCCGGGGGTGTGTGCCTCAGGTATGAACACGATAACCACTACCATAGAGACGCAGGAAACTGGACCGTGTACGTTAAACAAGTATATGATAGATTCTTCATAGATATGGCATTCGATCCACATCTTAATCATCTACACGGTGAAGAAGTATTCCCAGTCTCTAAAGAAGAATGGAAAGAAAGTAATAAAGGATACGTGTATAATTCCTTTCTCACATAATACCCTTCCCCCATATCGCATTTTTACCCCAGACATAAAAAGGACCTTTAGATACCTAAGGGTCCCTTTTTGCTTTTTACCCCTCCTTACAAATATTACCCCGGCATCATATCCCTGATACAGTCACTAAATACCCCCAAAAAATATCCTATAGTGCTTGAATATACAATTTTAAAAAAGTATATTATGATAAACACGGAGAAGAATCTATGATAGTAAGTCAGTATCAAAGGGCTATAAAGAAGCAGAAAGAGGCAGAAAATGCCATAAATGAAGACATGTACGCCAGTGCCTATTATTCCTCATATGATGCTATAATGCATTGCCTGAATCATATACTCATCGCTAATGGCAAAAAAATCTCTGAAAATAAAGATTCAATACTGGAAAACAACGAACAAACCTGGAAAAATATATTAAATACCGGAGTATTTCCCCAGGCCTACGAGAAAGTAGCTAAAGAATATTATTGCTACCAAAATGACGTAAACCGCATAGGAGGATGCTGGGCAGATACCTTTTATGAAGAAAAAAATACTATAATAGAACTAGTTAATATATCCCGTAAATGCATAGAAGAAAATAAAGATACAAAGAAAAGAACACACGGATCAGTAAAAGTGATCCAGAGAACCTCAGTTTTTCCTATAGAAGAAATTCTGGATATTATACTCTCTGATATTGAGTCTTTAGTAATCGATGGCAATCTAGTAAACCTTAATAAAGACCAACATAGCAAAGATAGATATAGATGTTTTAAAGAAAACGGAACCGTATGTAAAAAATGTGGGAAAAAAGCTCAATACTTCGCGCTGGAATTAGTGGAAAGTAAGTCCTACAATGGATGGACCCTGGGCCTCTATGGTACACATAATGATGAAGAAATCTATTTTACTAAAGACCATATAATAGCAAAGAGCCTGGGAGGACCAGACTCTTTGGAAAACTATCAAACTTTTTGCTGGAAATGTAACAGCCTCAAAGGGAATCGTCACTAAGAATCTGCGCAAACTTCCTTAAATAATACGATACACTAGCCTTCTTAGTAATTGCTGATGGTAACTTACCTATTACGTAAGGACCATGAGATGTCTCCCCAGAATTTACCTGATAACCATGCTTCTTAAGATATTCCATCCTAAGATCATTAATCTTCTTTACCGCTTCCTCACCCTTTTTTGATTGCTTGTTCTGAGACGTCTTTGCTAATTGTTCGTAATCCTCAAAACTCATATGGGGAGCTATAACCTTATGACTCACCGCCCGATACCTGTCAGCACAACAACTCGCTATAAATATTAAAGGCACCTTCTTTTCCACCGCCTTCTTTAAAGTACCATCCGTAATACCACCACAAGCATGCTTCATGTATATAGCATCCGGTATCTCACCCGTTTTATCTTTTCCTAAATCATTCCAATCATTTAACTTCTCTTCCCAACCAGGACCTAACTCCTTTATAGTACCATCATCCAAATTCTCACTATTAAAAAAACTCCATTGATAGTTCTTCGCACGGTTAAGACCTAATTGCTTATTCTTTTGATCAGCTAATGAAACCGATTTCTCCTGAAACTCTAATCCCGTCCAATCTAAATCTGGAGATACTGCCTGCTCATGACCTAAACCCGATCCAGGAGATAATACCTTGCTGCTAGGCTTTAATCCCCCCTTCTCCTTTAATATCTTAGTAAACTCAGAATGACCACGTACAGCCTTCTCCGCCTGCCTGCGTGCCTCCTCATCAACTGTACGTGAAAAATTTATCTTCCTGCCCCTTTTTTCCTCCTGTTCCTTACGAGATCTTATTATGTCATTCTTATAAAGAGGTATCAATTTCTCTAAATACCTCTCGGGATCCTTAGCATCCTCAGGTGTAAATGCTCCCTCAGGTATAGTATCACTCCGCGTAGGATTCGTAGATATCGTACGAGAATGCTCATTCGAAGCCGTTACCTCATCATAATCTACCGTAACTCTCACCTCAAAAGGTGACCAACAACTATCATAACTGGAATACCCTTCTAAATCAGGCATCATTACCCCTTTATTTTATACCAGCCTCCTTATAAAGATATAAACATAACTTGTATTAGAACATTATTAAATTGCTTTTTACCCCTCCTTACAAATATTAACCCGGCATAAAAACCTATAATCTTTTAATAAATACTTTATAGTTTAATTAAATCAGGAGCCCACCTTGAATGTACATAAAGTCGTATTATCATACTTTAAAAGCATAGAAGCTAGAAGTATACCAGCCCTGGAAGACCAGGTAAATATTGCCGCTGATATATTCTCTGAGGCTATGGATAAAGTACCTAACAAGTTCAAGGAAGATGGGCACGACTTTAAAGAATCCCTAAAAAAATACTTCGATGATGAAGGACTCTATAACTACTTCTATAACACCCTCGAAGAACTGTTCTATGATAACCCTAAAAAAGACAAACTATCAATAGACCTACATATAAGCTATGAAAAAAACTACGAAGGCATCAGAGCTGAACAAAAATTAGGCAACACCGTAGAAATAGTGTTCGGACAAAAATTTTTAGCCGAAATGATAGAAGGATGGTACTACAAAGATGAAAAAAAGAAATTTATCGATGAAATAAAAACAGAAATAGGACACGAAACCATACACATACAACAACCCGGACTACTCAAAGAAAATGAACGTAAAATCCCCAGAATAGAAGATGAAGTAAATAAACAGCTAGAACCTTATAAACCCAAACTTAAAGAATTCACAAAAAATCTAGGCCCCAAAATAAAAGAATATATAAATACAGAAGGTAGAAAAAAATTTCTGGATGGATTTCAGAAGTATTATACGAAACTTTTAAATGATTCCAAAATAAGAGAAGGAATTGTACCCCCATACCTCAAAGAACTATACCACGGAATCATTAAAACCCTACCACAAGAACTAGTAATACCTGCCCTAAAACAAAACGCCTATCTAATAGACGATAAAGTAATATCCAAATATAAAGGATACTCTCCCGATAAAGAATGGTACTCCTATATCTCTGACCCCAGAGAAATTATGGCTTATGCATACTCTCTCGTATCCAAAGCCCATAAAAAAGGAATGCCTAAAGAAGAACTTATGAAAGCCCTCTCTAAACCAGATGACTATAAAAAAGAACTGTACCCCCTGGACTTCTACCAGGAATTTAAAAAGTTCGAAGGTGATAAAAATCTATCCGCTCAAGATAAAAAAAAGATTTGGCAAAAATTCCTAAAACATGTAAGTGGATATATAAACCAAATCTATCCTGAATAACCATCCCGATAAGTATTACATCTCCATAATACCCCCCTTTAAGGGCTTAATACCTCCCCCCTTTTTTCACCATATCTCCGTATCTCTATATCTATTAAGATGTTAGGTTTGGGAAGGTCTGAGTAGGGTTTAGGTACTTGCTGGTTACTTGCTGGGATGCCTGTAGGGTCGGTAAGGTAAGGTAGGGTTTAGGTAGGGTTGGGGGAGTTTAGGTAGCTGTCTGATCAGTTTCTTTCCCAAAGAACCTGGGCAGAAGGTGGGGGGGTGTTAGGTAGCTGCAGAAACATCGAATTTTACTGGGGCTTCGAAAATTGAAATCGCAAAATACCGAAAATTTGTGTGTACCTCAAGCGGGCCTGCGGGCCTCTGAGGCCTTTTTCCTATATTATAGTGTCTTTACAAATTCCTGAAAAATGGAAAAAAAATTTCAGCTGAAAATATTTGATTCTTGCCTATATGTATTAGTTAGGTGAGATAGATATTTCCACTATATTTTATTCCTGAAAAATGGAAAAAAAGATTTTAGTTGAAAATATCCGATTCTTGCCTATATGTATTAGTTAGGTGAGATAGATAGGTGAGATAGATATTTCCACTATATTTTATTCCTGAAAAATGGAAAAAAAGATTTTAGTTGAAAATATCCGATTCTTGCCTATATGTATTAGTTAGATAGCAAAAGGCTCTGCGTGACCGGCAGAGCCTTTCTTAGTTGAGAGCAGCCGAGGGTGGCCGAAGGGATCGGCGGGCTGCCAGTAATGGAGACAACTTAACACAGAGAGGAGGCGCACCATGAGCGCAACAAAAATTCTCCGAACAATCGCAGCCGACCCCCGCCACCTCACCCTCGATGATTTCGCGGGGTTTATCCCCGCAGATGCGGTCGTGTACAGCTTGCCTACGGGCAAGCTGTTTAAATGGGTCAGCCGGACAAAGTCCGGCTGGGGCTGGCTCCCACACGGGGAGCGGGCGGACTACGCCCGCGTATCCGTAGATGAGGAGGGGGTTGACCCCTCCTCAATCTGTTGCACCCGCGCAATGGGGCCATTGTCCCCATTGCGACGCTAAGAGGGGACCCTCCGCCTAGGAGGGTCTCTCTTGACTCCGAACAGCACCGGAGTCTAAACATAGTGCTGGCAGCCATGCCCTAACGGGCATGACCGTCGCGGGCTGTACGATGCCCGCCATTGCCCCACGTACGGGGAAAAAAGATAATATCCAAAACCGCCCCCGCCTAAACGGGCGGGGGCAAAACAGAAAGGAGTATACCATGCGTATACTCATCTCAAACAATGCCGACAACCTGACAGCCGCCCTCAGCGGCACAAACTCCGCCACGGTCGAAGCCGAATACGGCGAGACCGTGGTGCAGGGGTCAATACTGACCCTTGCCCACCACGGGGACCGGGCGTCCCGCCCGTGCCCCTGTAGTCTGCCAAACATGGCAGACCTCGGGGTGGAGACCATTGGGGTGTCGCACTTCGATTTGGACACCCTTGGGGGTGTCATGGCAATTCTCGGGCGCAAGCCCGAGGTAGAGTATGACTGGTTGGGGGACTCATACCCCCACCAATATGACTCGTTTTGGGACACCGCCGCAGCGGTGGACCTCAATGGCGTCCATAAGCTCTCTGAGCTTATGGCGAATGGTTCCGACATGCTCGACATGTCCACGACCGAAGTTGTGGAAGCCCTCAACGCCTTCTGGGCATGGTCGGAGTCGAACCGACTGTTCCCCGAGAGGGACGGTTCCGTGACATCGGTCACGGAATTTTTCGAGACCGCCATGGAGGTGGTCGAAAAAATCCTGCAGGGGGACGAAACCCTCCTGCAGGCGGGGCGGGACTGGGCCACCGCCAAAGCCCAGCTCGACAAGGACAGCCTTGTCGAGAGCATGAACGGAGTCCAGCTTCGTTCTTCGGACAGCTTCGTGAACCATCTCTATGGCACGGACACCCGTGCCATAGTCGGGTATTCCACGAAGTTTAAGAGCATCACGGTGTCCGTGCCGGATGCTATTGACGGGTTTTCCTGCGGGGAATTCCTGCAGGGTATCTTCGGCCCCGAGGCCGGAGGACACGCAGGGATCGGGGGATCCCCCCGGGGTATCGAGTATACGCTCGATGACGCCCGGGAAGTAGCGGTTAAGCTGGCGGAAACGCTGGCCTAATCTTTCCTGAGGGGCACCCGCCTAAACAGGCGGGTGTTAAAGGACAGACCTGGTCCCAAGTCCGGGTCACCTTTTGCTTGGCGGCTGACTACTGCCAGGCATTTTTTATAGATAGCCGGACTGGTCAACCGGCAATAACAGAAAAGGGGTTATATGTTGAGTAAATCTAATGCTCGCCGCCTGGCGGGCTCCCTGGGCGAGGATAAACTCGCCAACAACCCCGGGCATACCTGCACGGTGTGCGGGGTTGTTCTTTCCGAGGGTGAGGGAGTTGACTCCCTCACCCTCACGGGTGAGCCTCTGTGCGAGGCTCATCTCTGGGATGCAATTAATTAGCATCCTGCCGTCAGCCCATAACACGGGGGTACGCCATCACCCCGGCAACAGAAGGCAATGTTTTCTACTGCCTGACGGCATGACCACCGTCAGGCATTTTTTATAGACTGTCGGCCTGGTCAACCGGCATTAACCCAATGGAATGGGGGTTATTATGAAAAAAGCCGCGACCGCCGCTGAACGGCGGTCAAAAAAGCGGGCCGCAGAAGCTCGCCGTAAAGCAATCTGGCGTGGGGTTTGCCTTACCCACAAGGCGGGCCGCGAGCTCGCCTTCTTCGGTATTATTACCGCTCTCGGGCTGAAGCTGCCCGAAATTGGTGCCAGCGCCTGGCACCACCTGACCGCCTTTGCGGTCAGCACTTGGATGCAGGTGCTGACCGTTTTTGGTCTCGCCTAAACGGCGGGACCGCCCCGAACGGTACCGGGGCCTAAACATAGTACCGGCAGTCATGGTTTATAGCCATGGCCGTCGCGGGCTGTACGATGCCCGTCTATGCCCCACGTACGGGGAAAACAGATAACACACTCTAAACAGAGAGGACCACCCATGAACCAGCTAATTTTGGACGCCCTTAAACAATCACTCGCCCACAAAGAGGCGAATGACTGTGACTGTGAGAGTCTATACGGTGAGACCCAACTACAACTCCGAGAAGGGGTTGTTTATGCTGTTGTTAAGACGCACAGCATAAACCCGATGACTGACGAGCTCCCCGAGCCCGCCGAAGGTGTTAAGCGGTTCAGGGAGTACATTAACTCGGGCCACGCATTCTATTATGATTGCGTGCCACTCGCTTCATAAACCGGATGCCCATAACACGGGGGCATTATAATACCGTGTCCACGAATAGGGACGAAACAAAACGGGTTCGTGCTGATGTGTCCCGCCCGATAGATAACATCCTAAACAGAGGAGCCTAAACATGGTTACCAAAACACTTCCCGGTACCCTGGTTCTCAACATCCTTGAATCGGAATTCGTGGTCACGCACCACGACATCCCGCAGTTCGCGGGGGCCACTCACAACAAGTGCTTCGAGTGGCTCTTGAAGAATCAGTCGTGCTCGGTCAAAGAAGCGACCGAACATCAGGGATGGGCAATCAAGACCCGTGACGAGATCGTTGAGGATCCCGACCCCGAAACGATAGTCCGGATCGGGCGGTATGGGAAGTTCGGCTCCCGGAAAGCCATCCGGGAATTGTGTCGGGTTTCCGATACCATGCAGAAGCAGGAACGGGTGTCCGGCTTCATTGCCGGGCACAAGGTAGAGGGCTACTTCACACGGTCGGAAATTACCGACCTGTGCAAGCAGGATCCTCCCTACGAGCCTTCTCCTGAAGAGAAGGCTGCGTTCAAGGATTGGGTTGATAACCATTCATAATGGTGCTGTGGATCCCCCTTCGGGGGGACCGGGGGCATGTCTAATCAATAAGCACGGAAGGCCCCGAAAAAGATTAGACACTACAGATGAAAGGACTGAACATGATTCAGGAAATAATCATTCTTGCTGTAACCTTCGGGCTCCCCTGCTGTGTGGGAGCTCTTTTGTTATGGCCCGAAGATAAACCTACAAAAGAAAGGGATGGCCATGAGCCTACACATCGATAACCTGGTCCTTGAAGTGACCAGAAAATGCAACATGAAGTGCCAGCACTGCCTACGGGGCAGTGCTCAGCGGATGGATATGCCCAGGCACGTCATGTTCCGGACGCTCCGGGATGTGAGTTCTATTCACTGCCTCACCCTCACGGGGGGTGAGCCGAGCATGGTCCCGGATGTGTTGGAAAATCTTCGTTCTGAACTCATCTGTAACCGCGTGGATATCAATTACTTCTACGTGGTGACAAATGCCCACAGCACAAGGAACCGTAGCCGGTTCATTGAGTTCCTGGACTGGCTTAATGACTACACTGACGAACCAGAGATGAATGCACTCGTCGTGTCTCAAGATCAGTTCCACAAAGCTGAACACGAGCCTAAGTGGAACGGTTTTGTGGACGAATGGGGTGAGCCTCTGCCCTACTTCCACCGGGAAGAGCGTCAACAGTACATCACATACGTCCTGAACGAAGGACGTGCTGTTGAACTGGGTACCGCAACCGCTGACCGCAAGGAACAGCGGGGGTGGGAACTCACCCAGTGGGAGGAGTACGGCGAGATTCAGGTCATGGAGAATGAAGTATACGTTTCTGCCAATGGTAACGTCACAGGCTGTTGTGACATGGCTTTCAAGCGTATAGACGCTGAAGCCTATGGCAATGTTCTTCATGAAGATCTCGAAACCATTATCCTTCGGCACGGTGAGTGGTCGAAGGAATCAATACAGAACCAACAGACAGAGGAGGTCGCCGCTTAAAGAAACAGAATGGGGTTTGGTTGTCGTCCTTCCCCGAGCGGACGCTAAACATATCGGGTGTACTCAACAACAATCCCTTACTTATTCGAAAGGAGCCATACCGTGGCTAACACTATCGCTATTCAGACCAACGCCGACCGCCAGTCTAATATCCGGGAAATATTCAACGGGTTTCGCTTCAACAACGATGTGACCGAGCGGATTGAGCTGTTGAATGACCCTCGGTCCTTCTCTCTTCATGACCTGAATTTTTACCGGGGGCTGTACCAGCAGTTCAAGGAGAAGCCCAACAAGCGCTTCCCCAAGGGTGTCCTCGGTGAGATCGAGGAGCTCCAGGCCGAGCGCGACGATCTTAAGGAGCGGGGTCGGTCGATGGACTACAAGAAAGTCCTGAGGCTGGAACAGCTCAAAGGTAACCTGCTCCGGCTCGAAAAGATGCTTACGGTGTTGGAGACCGCTATCGCTGAGCGTAAGCTCGCGATAACGGAAAAGAAGCTGGAGGAGGCTAAGGCTCAGAAGCCTGCGGCTCCCATCGGGAAGTGGGAGCGGGATGTGGTGATCAACAAGGCCGAAGCGGCCTCCCGCCTCGGGGGAGGGGACATCCTGAAGCGCAAGCTGAAGCACGCTAAGGACCACGGCAAGACCGTGATCCAGATGCTCAGCAATATCCAGCGCCTCTCCTTCGAGCCCTGCGGGGCAACCATCCGCTACATTCTTGAGAAGCGGGTGGGCTAACCTTCACGGGGAGGTAAACCTTATGCCTCCGCTAAATTCCCCCCATCGCCGGGGACACCCTGAGGCATAGAAAGTGAGGTGTATCATGCGCTATCGTTAAACAATGGTACTGTGGGGGTCTGCTCATCGAGAGCGCCCTCGGGGACAGAGCCTGAGCATTAAGTACTGAAAGTCCCGAAAAAGCCAGGCATTACTAACCGAAAGGAGCCATACTATGGCACGCTCGAAGAAAGTTGACAGCATCACCCCGGCGTATTACCCTTGCGAGTCCTCTTGCGGACGGACTGCTCGTCCGCAAGAGGTCGATGACTACGAGAAATACGCCGAGCACTTTGAGGGTAACTACGGCGAAAAGATGAACATCACTTCTTTCCTCAAGGAGGTAATATGCTGAGAATCACCGGCGATATCAATGCAGTCCTGAACAAGGCCGTGGAGACTAACAGTCTCCCGGCTCTTCAGGAGAAGGCAGTGACCCCGACACCAGCGAGCCTGGTGTTTGGTTTGACTGCTTCTATGAGGAGTAAGCATGAACCCTCGCCTGAAAAACGAGGCCCTCAGCATTGCTGGGGGCCTCTTCTCGAGGAGAGACCATAGTGTTAAGAAGAATTCGTAAGCTCCCTCCCCTCGCTGAGCATGACGCCAGGCGTATCGCAAACGCCTGGTTTAAGTGGGGCGGTGACAAAGCGGAAAAGCTCTGGCAACAGCTCGTGACCAAACGAAAGATAAAGAAGTACGAAGCAATCATTTTTGCCGAGTACATCAGAGAGTTCTATGGAGACCTTCAACAAAAGGAGACAGCATGAGCATAGTAACAGGTGTGATTCAGGCTAACAACGTCAGCTCTGAAGCCGTGATCAATGAGTTCATGAACAATGGAGTTGACCTCGGGTTTGAGGAGTACCTTGCCGAGAACGGTGAGGATGCTGCGGATGACTACATGGACAACGGTGATAGCACCTACCTCTGCGGCTTCTACAAGAAAGAGGAAGGGCCGGATGCTGGTAAGTATGTCCCTGACCCTGACGCCCCATGCTCAGCCATCTTCAGCGCAGACCGGAACGTGATACAGGTTGTCCGCTCAAAATGGGTAGTCAGGGATGCACGATGGTGTTCCCCCTGCTATCCGGGACAGGCCGATCTCGACTCTACTGACGGAGGCATCGAGGCATACACACTCCCCGAGGATTGGTTTGATATAGAGCATCCTCCGGTCAACCAGCCGGAATACATAGGATAAGTTGAATCTCTCGAATTCAGAAAGGACTAAACCATGTACAAAGAACTTGCATTCCCGAACGTGAAACGCTTGAGCGGGCTCTTTAGCTCGCTCAAGTATTATGAGCCCGGCAAACGTGACCCTCACAGCCACAAGTACACCAAGATACACCCAACCGGACCAGAGATCTCGACCTTCTGTCAGATCACCGGGCCGGGTATCGAAGGGTACCACACAGCCGACGCAGTCCCTAACAAGGTACTCGATAAGTACATCGCCAAGAACATGCTGGACATCGAAGGCGGTGTCTTCTTCGAGATCGTTTGCCGTAAGGATGGTTCGGCTCTGGTGATCGTGAAGTACAATTCGATCATCGGAGATCGGTGGCTGGCAGAGATCCAGACCGATATGATTCCCGGTCTGGCTGAAGAAGAAGAAAAACACATAGCCGAGATGGCTGAACTAAAATCCTAAAGAAAGGTGGTCTCTCATGACTGACACACAGACACAGGTCAAGTCCAAAGTCGTCCTCTATAAAGGGGGCGGCTATGATGGGTGTATCTGGGAAGTGAACTGGTTTATGTTTGATGCCCAAGGCAACTGGCATAACTTGTACAGCTCAGGATACTCCGGCTTCAAGGATGACCAGGAGCACAAAGCCCGGGAGCTGTACAAGGAATGGGACACCGAAGTCCCCTCCGAAGAGTATGACTTCACGTACGAAGGAGTCATGGAGGTGATAGATTTGGATAGAGATGAGTCCATCCTCTCGTTCTCGAAAGAGTACGAAACGGTGGTCACTCTGGCAGTCATCCGCACAGTCAACGACACCCTCGTTGAACAGGGTGAGAACGCCAAGATGTTCTTCAAATGTGACCATTGTGAGAAGCATATCTATCCCCTGTCCGAAGTCGAGGACGGGCATGTCGAGGGGCTCTCCGGGAACGGTGGGGTTGGATTCAGGGGTGACGAACTCTACTGTGATGAGTGTCACTTAAGTCTCTCCTGCGGGTACTGCGGGGAGTTTGACAGCGATACCCACAAGCAGGGCGGGTACTGCTCCTATCACTTTGAGACGGCTCTCAAGCGATGGCTGGAGAGCTTTGGGAGTGAGGGAATACAGCACCTGTATGTCACAAACCTTAACGAGGTCGATATTGAGAACTATGTCGAGTGGGGTTTCTGCTTCGAGGACTGGATCAATACCGACCCTTCCGATGGTGAAGACATTCTCTGGATCATGAAGACAGACGAGCTGGATCGGTGGGGGATACATGAAGCTCGGTGGTACATCATCGAGGCTTCGTCAGAGAACCAAGCTCTCGACATCCTCACCGAGTGGACCGAGCGGAAACACTTTCAGATTGATATCTGGAAAGCTCGGGATTACATGGTGAAGAACATCGAAGAGCTGGAAAGGCATGTACACCATTAACCAAGGTGCTGTGGCTCCCTACGGGGAGCCGGGGTAGTATACAAACAGGATGAAAGCACTGAGACTACCCATTGAATCCTGTACTAACCACAACCAAAAGGAGGTTCTCATGAACCCGGATACCGAAACGACCGAACTGCTTTCGAAGGCTGACTATGAGAACGCTGTTCAGTCTCAGAATGCCTGCAACCTTTCAGGCGTTGTCTATTCACTGGCTTCCATCATGCCCAAGATCTGGAACGAAGCTCGGGCAAGAGAAAAGGGCACCAAGTGGGTCAACGAGCACCCCATCTGTGCCTTGTTCGCTGAACAGATTTCCCACCTCTCGGGATGTGGGATAACGAACAACGATAGATACGGCACGCACATTAATTACTGTGAAGCGATGGCTCAGGAGAACCGAGTCAAAGCTGCACAGTTTCTCCCGGAATACGCACCCCTTCAGAAGGAGGCTGGGATTCTGGCAGCACGGTAGTTCCCGTACGGCGATTGACTACCCTTTCGATCTGGTTAAGGAGGTTTGATATGATGACCAAGATGTTGTTCGCGCTGCACTTGATGGCAGCGAAGAGTGCTTTCTACACCAATCCCTATATGTACTGTGCCCCGGGAGGGGTCGACATCAACGAAGTCAACCGGGCAAAGAAAAAGAACCGCAGGAACAAGTCTCAGAAACGCAAAGCAAAAAGATAGGAGGGTTTAATGGTTGGTGATATCGTGATGACAGTCATACAGGGGCTTTATCCGGGTGGAATGTCCGCCTTCGAGGAAGAGGGCGGCTCTGTATTCTACATCCCGGATGAAGAAATCCTGATCTATCACCCTTCCCTTGACCCCAAGGCAAAGGCGAAGATACTCAATTCCCTGAAGGGTCTGAACATAACCATATCGTTTGTGTCCGCTGGAAACTTTGAGGACTTCCATATGGATCAGATCAAAGACTTCCAGGAGTATCTGATCATGAAGTTGATGGATCTGAAACTCAGTGCTGCAACGGTTCTGGTTTCCCGAGCCAGTATCTTCATCGGCATCCCGCACTACAAGAGTACTCAGATGGCTGTCAAACGTCTGAAGGATTTCCTCACAACGTTTGAAGGTGTCGTGCGGGGTCACATCAAATGTCGGGATCGGATTGTCCGGTTCGGCAAGCCGGGACCAAAGACACGAGTCAGAAAGCACGCTCAGTCAAAGATCCAACCCGAGTATGGGAGACCGGATCGAGAACATACTATCACTGAGGATGACGTACTGAATCTCAAGATAGCTTTAGAGTCATCCAAATCATTCGAAGAATTCCTCAACAACATATAAGGAGGTACTGATGAACGTGAACGTCACAAAAGATCAGCTCGCTCAGGCAATCGCTACCATGAAGCAGGCATACCAGTCCGAGAGCTTCAAGCAGCTCATGGATCTGGTCAAGAACAACCCTGAACTGAGTGCGTTCGTTGACGCGGACAGCATTAAGACGGTCACAGAGGTTGTTCATACTGCCCCTACGGTCGAGGTGGTCACCCCTGAGCGTAAGCCTCGGGTGGAGCTGAACAATGCCCCCAGCGGGCAGCACAGGCGGCTCAAGAAGCAGGTCAACAAGCTCCCTGTGAAGGAGCGGGAGCTGCTTCCTGAAGAGCGTGACCAGATTATCCAGTACATGAACAAGACACAGGATCTGATGCCCCACGACTCCGGTGAGGGTGATGGGATCTGTCAGCAGATGTGTGACAAGTTCAATGCTGAGAGTCCTCGCCTCAATCGGGTGTGGCCTTATCAGGTGAGCGGGTACTACTCTCACCTGTGTCGGATGGCCATGAAGCCCAAAGATAACCGGGACGATTGGTTTGTGAGAGCCGTCGCCAAAGGATCGCTGACCGGCAATGTCCGTCCCTACTTCGGGGTCAATCTCCAGCGTCGGGTAGCCTCGAACTGGAGTAAGGCCCGCCGTGAGGAGTGGGAGCGCAAACAGGATCACGCTCAGATGCTGTCGGAAAGAATGGAAAAGGGAGTCCTTTAAGGGCTCCCTTCACTTTAACAAAGGAGTTTGTATGCCTCAGACAGTGAAGGAACTGCCGTGGTTCGATGAGTATGGTTGGGTACAACGTGACATCCCCCAGCCCGCAGTCGAAGCCTGCTATCACTCAGGTCAGTGTCAGGGTGACGTTGAGCACTGGCGTAAGGTGCTCAACTTTCAGGTGCCTCGACAGAAAGCCATCGACTATCTCAAGGAATACGGTGCCTGGGAAGTCGAAGAGATGAATGCATGGTCGGACGAAGAGCTTGCCGAGAAGGTGCTGTGGTTAGCCTGCGGAGACATCTCCGAACAGGGTGAATGGTTAGGACTCATACACTAAGGAGGACTCGTGGTACTGGATAAAGCCGTGGAAGTTGCCGAGGCTATCGGTAAGAAGGTTCGGGTCAGGCAGAAGGTCGTGAGCACGGGAGTGTTCACTGCCATCAATGCCGCCGAAGAGATTGTCGAGGAGGGCGGATTCAAACCGGGCAGGCTCTGCGGTGATGCCCCTGTCGCAATCGCTCCGGGTGACTTCAACTATGTCGCCAAGTGGGCGAACATCAGCAGGGATGAATGGCCCAAGCTCAAGGGAGTCATTGTTTCGGAGGACTTCCGCAACGGTGATGCCTATATCTGTTACTTCGACTGAAGGAGATCTCATGGGTGATGGCACTGACTATCAAATAGAAGAAGCATACGACTACACCGAGGATGAACTGTGGGGTTCTGGTTATGTCGTAAGCCTGATGGGAAGGTACGACCAAAACAAATCCGCTAAGATCGGTGACGTAATCAGCTGCCCGGTATGCGACAAACGATTTGTTAAGCGTACCCGCGATCATACCTTCTGCTCCAATGGTCGGAGAAAGAAGGGTGGTAACTGCAAAGACCGATACTGGAACACTGTCGATGATGAAAGGAGAGAACGTGCGAAGGCTTATAAAAAAGTATAAGGGCCACGAGATTGTTGAAGAAGAGGGCTTAATCATTGTCCACAAAGACGACAGTGATTATATAGTCGCTTTAGATGACTCTAAATCGAAAGGCCCCAAGTTTATTAACCTGAGCAATAACACTGTCGAGGCCGCTAAGGAATACATCGACTGGAAGGAGAAAGCATGTCAAAAAGATACTACACCCGTAAGCAACTCCTGAATAAGGAATGCACACATAGTGAGTACTATGCTCCCTTCATCTCCGAACGTATGGTGTGTATCGTCCTGAACCGTATTGGAAAGGAAAGGATATTAGCCAGCACAGACCCTAACTTTAATGATATTCCTCTAAAGGTCTGGGATAACCTGCCTTATCTGAATGGGGTGGGTGAGGTTTATAAAGAGAAGACAGGAGACTGGATGACACAGAGCTCCTGGGTGTGTATGTATAAAGAAGCCGCTCACAATATCAAACAAAAGGAGGAAGCATGCCTGAGATCTCCAAGGACATGATCGAGCACATCCGCGCCGTCATAGAGTATGTCGAACCCAACGAACAGGAACACTACGAGTCCATGGTTGAGGAAGACCCTGACTACAAGCAAGAGAACCATGTCTACTACCACATACAAAGAGTCTCCCAATGGCTCGAACAGCAGGAGGAGTCATGAAGCATTCAATCCGATACATTCAGGTCCGGGTCGAGGTGGTCCACGATGAAGGCGTGGACCCCGAAGATGTCCTGAGTGAATGTGACTACAAGTTCGAGTCCACAAGCCCCGGTCAACAGATCCGGGACACAGAGATCCAAGCCTATTCAGAATCACCCTGGGAGTAGCCATGAATAACTCACAGAAGTATGAGAACTCAATGATGTATTGGCACAACAACCCTCCCCCACCTTTTAACCCCGAGGCTGACCCTAAAGCAGGGGAACGCTACGAGATGGTCACAAAGAGCATGGTAGCTGACAACTACTATGCTAACCATACCCGTGAGGAATGCAAACAGGAATGGCGGAGACGCTATGAACTTCTAAAGGAGGAACAGGCATGAAACGTTTCGTACAAGCCCTTAAAAACCCCTCTCAGTTCGGATCGGGCACCCGGACTACCCCCGCGTTTGACAGCTTCTACCGCAAGACTGTCAATGATTTCAAGAAGCACTTCTCGGATGTTGCTGATAACATTCAGCTCTCCAAAGGACACTTCTACTTCAAGGGATTCCTGACTCGTAAGCGTGACGGTCAGGTGATCTACTTCTCGATCAGCGATGTCCGGTACTTCCCGCAGACTGATATGCTCATCCGAACTGCCAAGAGCTATCGGGATTATACGGGTGGGCCTAACCATCGCGTCTCCATCGATAGCAACTTCGAGCAGAACTTCAAGAAGGGGATCGACTCTCTTCAAGAAGCCGCCTTCCAGGTTATTTAACAATGGGTGGGATATCCCACCCCCTACTCCTCGAAAGGAGAACTTATGAGGATCAAAGCTACCATCGAGATCGAGTATGAATCCAACAACATCAACCCCAAGGAGTTGAGACAAAAGATCTATGCAGCAGCTATGAGCTGTCGTCACAGGATGACAACTGTGATGGGCTTTGGCTTTCGGCAGGAAGAAGCCGAACAGATTACCGAGCCTGTAGTGTCGAGTCAAAAAATCTCTGTGGTCGATCCGGATGAGGACATCCATATCAGATGGACTGCCAATGACGTGATCGACAGAGCCGCCTATAGAGGCATCACCCTCTCCCGTGAACAGGCCAAAGAAATCCTCAGCACAATGAAAAGGAGGCACGATTGCGAAGTAGGCATCAACTGGGATGTCATTGATGTCCATACGGACGACTTGCTCGATAACCAATAACCTTCAACCAAACGTACCTATAAACCAAACCTTTTACTTACGAGGAGGCTTAAATGCCAGCCAAAGCAAAAATCATCGACGCCAACGTTCTGACCCCCGTCGCCTTCAAGGAAGCCGCTCAGCTCGCCAAGAAGATCGCCACCACCCACAAGAAGATCGCCGATATGACCGATGAGATCACGGGCCATAAGAACAGGCTCTGTGAGATCAGCAAGGACGTGTTCTTCCGGGATCTTGGTGCCGAAATCGACTCCGAGGGTGAGCTCGTGCTGACCAACCATTCCGACCATGTCCCTCAGATCTTCGGCAACCACGAGTACGATGCCGAGAAAGCCCGCGTCTCCATCAACTTCAAGGTGTCCGCCAAGGAGATTAAGGAGGTCGAGGGTAAGAATGCTGACAAGCGCCTGGCGGAGATCTTCGGTGAGGATTACGAGAAGCTGTTCGTGAAGGATAAGGAGTATGAGATCACTTCCTCCCCCGATCAGATTCGCCGTAACCTTGATCGTCGCCCGGAACTCTTCGACATCACCCTCAAACCCAACCTGCCCATCGAGAAGCTCAGGGAAATGCGTGCCGCCTTCCCGGGATGCTTCGAGCTGACGGTCAAGGACGGTGAGCAGTACGCCAAGGTCCATCCCGATCAGGTCGAGGAGAAGGTGAAGGTCAAGCTCGGTGCGAAGTTCCTGGAGAAAGCTGCCAAGCTGACCGATGATGTCCTCAAGGAAGCCAAGGTCTTCATCGTCGGCTACCTCTCCAAGAACATGTCCTCGGCAGTCGTGGTCGGTCCCAAGGCTAAGAACGGCAAAGCATAACCTGAAGGGGGTAACCAACCCCCCTCTACCTTGATACTCGCTAAATTCCCAATCAATCTTCTCACTCAACAACAAAGGAGCCTATCATGGCTAAGAAAAAACTCAAGCTCAACTTTCGCACAATCGCTTTCCTCTCCGTCTCAACTCTCGGTGTCGTCGGCTGGTCCGGTCCTGACTATCAACCCCTTATCTCCGCCCGAGACTCGGGGTCACGAGTCATCACGCGAACGAAGGATAAGATCGAGGCTCTAAGGGACTCAGCTTCCGAATGGGTAGAGGCTCTAAGGGGTCACGAGTCATCACGCCGATAGAGCCTCAGGCTCTAACACGAGTCATCACGTAGATCAGGGAGGCTCTAAGGAGTCTCCCCTTTTTATTCCAAGGCTCTACCACATATCAGGGAGGCTCTATGTGGAAACAGGCTCTAATGCAGGGATATAGTATAGCTCTTGGCTTAGCGGTACTTGCCCTGCTTGTTGACCAGGCTCTAAGAATTGTACATAAATCCGTAAAAAGGCTCTATGAAAGAAACTCGAAAGGAGAACTACCCAATGAATAACACGGTAAAAATTATCCTCACCCAAGACGGTCCCATGTCCTTGAGTGAAGATGCCCACGGATCTCTTCGCCCCGAAGTCCCCACCCGGCTTTCAGCCGAGGGGTGGGACGAACTGAATACGTTGCTTGAGAACTGTTCAGTGGAATCAGCCTGGCGCTCCGCAGATGGGTGGGAGCTTATGAGTAATCGAGGCTCTACCATCAGTATCTATGACCTACTCAAGCCTCTGGAAGGCTCTAACGAGGATCTGGTCATGGCTTTGTGTGATGCCTTCGATACACACCTGAGTGAATACGGGTTCCAGGCTGTCGAAGCCGCCTACGATGCCAATGTCCTCTGCTGGAGAACTACCTCTCAGGTAAAACTTGAAGCACAAGTGCAGGAAATTGCGGTGAGCAAAGACTGCTACGGGTGCGGGGCTGAGCTTGAGGATTGGTATGATGTGAGTGAGGCTCTAACAGACCCTACAACGGGGTACGTAGTGCCTGAGGCTCTATGCGAAGAATGTCTCAATACACAGGAGGAGAAAATAAGAAAGAGAACTGAAACCTAAGGCTCTAAAACCCAGGTAAGCATCTATGAGTCGCCGAAAACCCAAACGACAACCCAATATCCTTATATCCAACCCTCCGGTATCCTCTCAGGCAGCTTACCACCTTTTGGTGTGTAAGCTGGCCTCTGAGGCCGGTGAGAGACCATTCCGCTGGTGGGAATGGGTGGCATTCAGAGCAAACTACCTAACAAATCTTGAGAGGCTCTACGGTATGCTGTGGTGTGAATACTGTGGAAAGCATCCTCTACAGATAAATGGTGAACTGTACTCTAACCAGTGTCTGGCGACGCTGGATCACATCCACGCTGTAGCACATGGAGGCTCTATCTATGATCCGAAAAATTTAGCGGTAGCCTGTCATGCCTGCAATCAAGAAAAGAATGATAGTAGGGGCTTTCACCCGAGGCTCTACCCCTACGAAAAAGAAACTATAGCATTACTCGAAAGGAGTATGTATGTCGAATCTGTCACCAAAGCTTACCCGAGGTAACGAGAAGATCAAGGAGGCTCTTGTCTGGTCGATCCCCTCTGGTAAGACCTGCCCTGGAGCTACAAAGCTCTGTAGCGTGATCTGTTATGCCAGACAGTCGGAGATACAGTATCACAATGTTGTCCCACCGAGTCGCTGGCATAATCTGAGGCTCACCAAACGGGCTGACTTTGCCGAGATCATGATCAAGGCTCTAAAGAGACGGCGCTACCGGGCGTTGCGGATACATGAGAGTGGTGACTTCTACTCTCAGGTGTACCTCAACAAGTGGGTAGGGATCATCAAGGCTCTACCGGAATGGATCTTTTGGGCTTACACGAAGTCTCACTCGCTGGACTTCTCCGAGGCTCTAAAGCTCCCCAACCTCAACCTGAGGTATTCGGTGGATGCCACCACAAAGAAGTATCCCAAACAGGATATGCCGCTGGCTCACCTGTCCATGCATCAGCCTGACGGTGCCTTCGAGTGTCCCGGCACCGGAGCTGCTGGCGGGATCAAGTGTGCCAGAGATTGCAAGGTTTGTATGGAAACCTCTAAATCAATCTGGTTTCACCCCCATGGGACGCACCGAAAGAAGATTGAACGCTTCGAGAGTATCACTCCAGAGCACGAGTCATCACGTATTCTGGCTGGGGCTTAACGGCTCCAGCCTCTAAGGAGGCTCTATGAATTACTGTCATGTCCCGGAGAACATCCGGGACATCATCAACAATTCTACTGAGGGCACACAGCAGGAATGCTATGATGCTATCGAGGAAGCAAAGGACTGGGAAGAAGCAAAGATGAATGTGAAAAATGCTCTCTACAATCTTGAGAGTGAATCTAAACGTATAAGGGAGGCTCTATCATGAGTGGATTTGTGAAGTATTCAAAGCCCATCGACTTTCAGACCATGAAGAAAGAAATGGAAGCCCGCCTCAAGGATTACCGGGAGAGTGTGAAATTCTTTCGGCTGGTTTATGGAATCCTCAAGGGATGGGAAGGAAAGCAGATCAGTAAGCGGATGACTACCTATGTCGATAAGCAGTTGCCCGAGAACACATGGTCGGCATTGGAGTTCAGTTTTTCCTCAATCTCAATGAGGTTCTACCGGAAGCAGACCGAACCCACATACAGAAACGAGCGGTTCATGACTCTTTCAATAGGGTCTGTGGATAACAAGACATTCTCAATGGATGCCTTGAATATCGAGGTGGATTCTTACCAGTCACTTGAGGAGTCCGCCGACAAGCTGGAAGTGGGACTCAAGGCTCTACCGCTCTTCGTGAAGGAATACAACGAGATTCTTTCCAGAGCACAGGCTTTGGTGGAAGAAGCGACTAAGGTCAAAATGGAGTATGACTTCGACATCATAACGAGAGGGACAAATGAACCGGATTCAGCTCAAGACTCTAAGAGAACAGATTCAGGAAAATATCCGAAGAAGGAGAAGACATCGATGAATAACAAACAACGACACGAAACCTTTGACGAGGCTCTAAAGATTCTTAAACAGGACTGGATGGATGCCCGACCGGGAAGCGCTCACAAGCAGAAGCTTTCCCATGTCTATGCAAGCCTCAAGAAGATTGCAGAGGAACGTACTCGGGTGGCTGTCTTCATGGACGGTGGACTGATCCAAGAAATATACTCCGACTCCCCGGTAGAGGTCATGAAGATCGACCTCGACGTCGAGGGGGCTGAAGAAGAAGAAGAGCTGACCACCTATCCCGACCGGGAAGGTGTGGCTAATAAAGCCTACATCTCGCTGGAAAAATCCGGGTACGGGGTGGATGTAGATGAAGAGTACATCGATACCCTGTGGAACAACCTCAACAAGGAGGACTGATGAGTAACCGAGCAATCCTGACAGCCATGAAGTTCGAGGCTCTAAGCGGGGATGTGTCCTATGGATACACCCTGTCCGATGAGTATGCTCTGGACTACGATAACAATTCTGAAGCCATGATCGAAGATGACCTCGACCTGCTCCGCTATGCCCTCAAGAACGCGGGCAACGGCGGGGATGAAATCCTTGGCAGTGTCAGGGATAACGAGAAAGGTATACAGATCAATGACCAGTGGTATGACTGGGAAGAAATCGAATCCATTATGGAAGGAGATGAACAATGAATAACGAAGCCGCTGTGATCATCGTCATGGATAATGACAACCTCATGGATACCATCCTCGTGCCCAATGGGCATGAGGATGATCGGGCGGAGAAGGTCTTCGCCAAAACCTGCCAGCTCCACCTCCATGCTACCGCTAAATTCCCCCGAAGATGCAAACTTTGATGGGGGCTACATGAAGAAGGGGAATATGTATGTCATGCTCACATGGCCCCGACTGCCTGAGTATGAGTATGAGAATCGGTGTCGGGTCTGTGCCCATGATGTGAGGTTCTGGTACAAGGGTGAAGAACCAATCACCGATGAGATCAAAGAGATCATGAATGAGGAAGCAGAGAGCCGGGCAAAAGATATGATCATTGAGGACTATACCTCCGGTGAACTCAATCTGGAAAATGATGAATACTCTTTCCGAGGATGGTGGGAAATTGAAAAACAGTAACCTGGCTTTCGAGATAACCGTGGAGGACGTGATAAACGTCCTCCGCAAAGAGAACAGAATCGCTCAACTCAGTAGAGTGGAAGAACTCTATAACGAGCTGGACTTTGGAGCCATTGAGAAAGAGGCTCTATACGGAGATGACATCGATGAACAGACAGAGTATGCGTATGATGCCATTTGGGAACAAATCAAAGGGAGGCTCTAATGAATCCGAATGCTTGTGAAGAGTCGATCAAGGCTCTAAGCGATCTGCTCCATCAGTATCACGCACAGGAAAAGTGTGGTATGCAGTCCGTACTGCGGGATGTGTTGACAGACCTGCGCCATGCAGCCCATGAAAGGCATCTGGACATCGATAAGGCAATCGAAGGCTCCCGGATGGTATGGGAATCAGAAATGGGACGATGGTTCGTGCCCGGCATGGAAGTCATGGTGGACTCCCCCCCGAATGAAAAAGCCTGCTGGAACAATGAGTTCCGGGGGACCATCGTTAAGGTCAGCCAGGAAAGAAAGATGTATGATGCAGGCAGGAATGAATATTCCTGCTACTGCACCGTCAAAGATCAGGAAGACAACCACTACGATATCGATTACAAGTATGTTCATCCTATGGAAAAGGAGGACTGAATGGGAGACTCTAAGATGTCTTTTGAAGAAATGGAACAGAAGTATGTCCTAAACAATGGGCTGACCTGCCTCAACCCTGAGTGTGACGGCACAGACTTCGAGGGAGGCTCTATCAAAATCGATGGACCCATCGCTGTACAATCCATTACCTGCAACAAATGTGGATCTTCATGGAGCGACATCTACAAGTTGCAAGGTGTAGATGACGTGGAGCTGGAAAATGAATGAGATAAAACGTATGGATCTCATGAGATTCAGAGTGCTCTACATCCCTGTGGGTGTAGAGCATCCCCACTTTCCGGCAGTCAAACACGAGAAGCCTATTGTAGAGTTCTATGATATGCTTTACCAGCATACACCCGATGGGCAGTTCACGGGGGGACGCTACTATATAGAGACTCTACTGGAAGACTCCGAGCGTCTAAGAGTAACAGGACTTTCCCTCGAAGGATCAATTCCTTCATGGGTAATCTTTCCTACAGAAATGAACAATACCTTGAACTGGATTGAAGCATTGCAAAAGGAATCCGAATGATCAATAACCGCAAGAAGCTGGAGAACTACCGCAAGCTACTCCAAGAAAGATATGAGGCTCTAACAAAAGAACTCATGGGTCGAGAAGCCGATTATGAGAAATTCGAAGACCGACACCACGGAACAGGACGGGGAACATACACAAAAGAATATGTGGATGCGTCCAATATCTCAGACTCCCTCAAGGTACGTATGGCTGTCGATGACTTCCAGACTATCCTCAAAGAAATCAAGAAACTCGCTGCCAAATAAGGAGGCTCTATGAGCAAGTACATCTGCGGAATGTGTGGTGGTACCGAAGCCGATTTATTTAGGAGGCTCTAAAATGATTGAATCCACAATCGAATACAAGATCCCCTTCAAGGATGGTATAGAGGGTATAGAGTACGTGGAAGATTGAGTATGCACAAATCCAACATTGCCAAAGTGAAATGTATGGAATGCAATGAGTTCTTTCCCCCCGAGGATTTCGAGGGGGAAGACCTCACTAAGCAGGCCATTCATAAGAAATGTGGACGACTGACTGTCTGTCCAATCTTCATTATACATCCCATAAATGAAAGGATAATATGAACACCAAGATCGCCTACATGTATCGTGACGGTGACAACTACAAACAATACGAGGAAGTCGTCATCCCCGGAGAGATCACCGACGAAGACAAGGCTCTAATCCTCAGCAAGCGGGATGAGGGTCAATACTTCATCCCCTCTCAGGTAGGACTCAATGACTTGCAGGAAAGAATGTGCTCACCCATCGGGGACTCAGACCATGTGTGGCATGAGCTGGAAGAAGAAGATATCTCCCACACCCATGATGACCCCACCCCTAACCACGGCTTTGATAATATCTCGGAGCTGGTGGAAAGGTTCAAGGCTCTAAAAGAGTGGGATATCATGGGCGCTACCAAAGATCACAATTTTAATCCCGAACAGTAATATTCTTTCACAATCAAACAAATGGAGGACAATATGTCCCGTACGGTAGAAATCTATCTGTCTGACCTCACCGAAGAGAAACAGCAGGAAGTCCTTGAGGCTTCCGGACTCTCATCCGCCGACAACTGGGATGTATCACCTCTGGCTATCCTCGAATACGAGGACGAACCCTATGAAGAATAAACGCTTCACCATCCCCCGGTCCTCTAAATATGCCCGACACCTTTGGGGTCGGGCAGGGACCCTCCTTAAAGAAACACCCACACAGGTATACGATTATGCAAATAATCGTATAAAAGACTCTAAAGAATACTGGCTCAAGTTTGATGAGCCTGTACCAGCCAAGGATGAGTTCGGGCATGACTCCCCTCTGGCTGGTTGGGAAGGCATATGGATATCCAAGGAACTCATAACCGAAGCGGAGGACAACTGATATGAATAAGAATTGTAACGACTGCGGGGTATTGCTCCCCACCGATGCCAAAGGATCACTGTGCGTCTATTGTGAGAAATCAAAAGAACGCAGAGAAGAACACAGAGCCTCTTGGATCTCCTACAATGAACCCGAGGCTATGAAAGAACTCAAGCCCGGTATGTATCTCGGTCTGTACCATGGATTCAAGAACGAGCAAGAACGACAAGAGACAGAGGATTGGGGAGCCAATGGCCCCTGTATAGGTCCCCTCGTCTTTGCCCATACCACCTATGCGGCTCACATCAAACTGCGCTTCAAGGATGATGAGACGGCTCAGAGATTCGGCTTTAATGAAGCCGATGACTTTAATGAGATAAAGATTAAAGGAGATGTCGTAGAATACGATGGTATGGAATACGGAGACTGGACCTGCTTCACCCACCCCACCCCGGAGATGAAATGACTAAACGTAAGTACGGGTATATCATTACCCAAAAAGGTGCCCCCCAACTCACAAAGAATATCGGTGACTCCTATACTTTTCTGGTGCCGGTAAGCATTCAAACAGATAACAATAAACAAAGAGAAACTCTTGAGGAAGTCACTCACATTTTCTATAACTCAGATAAAGGATGGGTACCGTACCTGAGTACATGCGAAAGTGACTACAGTACCCTGCTCTTTGATTCCGATGAAGATGCCGAACTGCTCTCCGAAATGGCTCAAGCCCTCGGGGACAAAGCCATCAGCCAGATGTTCTATACGGCTGAATGCATCTGGAAAGCAGCACCCCAGGAGTTCTCTATCACAGATGAAGATATCCTCTAAGACACAAGTCATCACGTATTATCAAGGCTCTAACACAAACAAGGAGACTCTATGAACAAGGCTCTAACCTATAAGACTGAAGACTTCCGAGTCATCACCGATACAGACATGACCCACTGCCGCTCCACCCGCTGAGGAAGTGATCCAATTGATCATCACCAAACTCAAACGTGGAGAGTATCAGTAAGTATACGAGGCTCTATCCTTAGAGCCTCTATCCCTCCTCCCACCACCACGGGGAGGGTCTAACCAAGGATCTAACACCCAACAAGGAGGCTCTATGAGCACCCGTGGTAATGTCACTATCAAAACAAAACATGGGACTTTCATGTATGAAATCCCCTCCTCAGCAGATGAGATGGACAACATTAAGCTGCTTGAGAACTGGTCTGGAGATATGCCCGAACTCCAGGAACTCCATATGAATCCCGGTCACGTAGGAAATCCCTCCATCTTCCTCGATGTCGATGCCATCAAAGGTACCCTGACCATCAGGAAAGCTCAATCCTTTTGGGTCAATGCCCCTGAGGATTGGAGAGAACGTGGGTATATCTGCTACCAGAGCGATAAAGACTATAAGCAGTGGGGATACCACTCATGGAGAAGAGGTAATGTAATCATGAGACATACCTATCCCGAGGCTCTAACAACTCCCGGAGCCGCCCCCGACTGGCTCTATACCAAAGAGGACATGAAGGAACTGGCAAGTATCTTCCAAGGCTCTAACGGGTACAGCCAAGCCGCCTACCTCATGAAGAAAGTCTCAGCCGTAAAAGAACTGGTACCGGTCTTGTTTGGACCCTATACCAAAGAGGAAATGAAGGAACTGGCAAGTATCTCCCAAGGCTATAACGGGTACAGCCAAGGCTCTAACGGGTACAGCCAAGCCGCCTACCTCATGAAGAAAGAATACAAGTACGACCCTCAGAAGATTTATCTGTGGCTCTCAGCCGTAAAAGAACTGGTACCGGTCTTGTTTGGACCCTATGAAGAACTCCCTACCATGCTCAACTCATGGGAACCTATCAAATCAATCGCCATCTGGCGGATGAAAATGAATGAAAGGAAAGCAGTATAAATGCTGCACAAAAACTACTACGGCATTTTCGGCCTTGCACCAGTAAAATTCGGCGCAAGGCTCTCTAAACCGATCCTAAACCAGTCCTAAACGGAGGTACACGAATGAAAAACGTCCAAATCCCGATGCAGTTTGATGAAGAGGCTCTAAAAAACCTCAGAGAGCAGAAAAATGAGCTGATTAGGGCAAGAAATAATGATGCTCTCTCAGAAAATGTAGAGGGTATCATACACATGATCGACCACATCCAGGATTATTTGGCGGACAACAAGATATTTCCTGAAAATGTGGTATTCGACAAGGGATTGCGAAGACTGGCAGTATGAAGTAGCAAACAATGATACCCGCCTCGGGTATCATGAGTGGGTCGAAAAGAAAAAAGAAGAAGATTCGTAATCAAATAAGTATATTGTTATTGGTTGTTCCCTTTTACCTCCATTTAAGGTGCAACCGACTCCGACGGCCCCAAGGAGCCACCACCTCCGAGGGGCCTTTTTTTATGTCTGAGGAATCGGACCCAATCAACAAAGGAGCAAGTAATCATGACTACCAAAACTATTAAAGAATTCATCATCAAGTTTAATGAAGACCTCGAATGGAATATCGTAGGCGAAAAACCTACCCCTAAAGAATGGGATCTCTTAGAGGAATATATGAAGCCCACCGTAAAAGCCGTAGATAACGGTATCGGCTATTATGAGTATGGTTCCATATGTGCCACACATACCCAAATAGAACCCGAAGTCCAGGAAGAAGGAGAAACCCTCAAAATTAAAGCGCTGATATCAAATAGCGAACTCCTCAATATGACCCCCGAAGAAATCATTTATGAGTTCTTGGAATACCAAGACTACATCCCAAGCACATACCAATGGAGTACCCCCAGAAATGAAGTCTCCTGTGACTTCGAACTCGAATGCATCAAAGCTCACTACTCTCCTGAAGATAAAGCAGTAATAGCCGAAATAGGATACGTAGAAGCCTGACACCCCCAAAATTCTTCCACAGGTGGAAGAATTTCGGGGGTACCCCCTCCCTTTTACCCCCCAAGTCCACAAGTCATCACGTAAAACATACAAAATTCTTCCACAGGTGGAAGAATTTCGCACCCCCCAAGGCTCTAACAGAAAGGATTTACTATGTCCAAGGCTCTACCCCAAGGGTATGAGGAAGAAGCAGATGAATACGCATCCATAGGTTATATCCTGTGGTACGATGAAAAAAAACCACAATACTGGATAACTGATATGGGTGGTGAAGAAATAACCACCTTTAGAAACCTCGAAGAAGCCAAAAAATGGAGACTCAACCATTAAAATTCTTCCACCTGTGGAAGAATTTCCAACATCCGGGAGGATTAAACATGCCCTTCTACAAAAACCAAATCCTCGTAAATGGAAAAGAAAGAAAAGTCAGTAACAATATCACAGATGACAAAACAATCGCACTCGAAAGACACGAAAAAGCCGTAGCATGGGCTGAACAGTATTCCACTACCTTTGGATACTCCGTTACTGTGAACCTATACAAAGATAATAACCCCATCCTTTCCGTAGATTACGAATACTAAAAACACCCATATACTTCCACCTGTGGAAGATTTCCTAACACCCAGGAGGTAAACATGACCCTCAGAAAAGGCGACAGGGTAGCTTTCAAAAACCAAGGCTCTATCTTCTCCAGAACCGTGGTCAAAGGAGGCTCTAAAAGAATCCATGTCATACGTGATGGTGGTGAGTATGAAGTAAAAGGACCACCCGAATGCTTCAAGAAGGTAGATATACCACTACCAAAAGACCCACCCTCCCCCATGGATAAATACCAAGTCATCAGCTATAACGAGATCCCAGGACACGGAGATACCCCCACTTTCTCCGCTACCATCACTAAAGACGGTATACCCATCCTGAAAGCCTCTAACGATGGGTGGGGTGGCTCTAACTGCTATGATCCCATCTCCTCAGGCTATAAAGAAGAAGTCTGGAAGTTCAAAGATGCCGCAAAAATATGGGCCCTCCAGTTCGGGGCATCCAATCCCCTCGAAGCTGAAGACCTATGGATAGATTGGTACGTAAATAAACGCCCTTATGCCGTCACTGCCCAAGCATATTGGGAGGAATACAACGAAATGATCAACCCTAAAGGAGGTACCCCTATCGATTAATTGACTGCCTCTGTCTCTTTTATTCACTTTTCCCAAAGGTACCCTATCCCTATTTAATTGAATGCTCTTAAATAATACCCGTATACCGATGGGGTACCACCCAAAACCAAACCAATCATGGAGGTAAAACCATGGCAACAGCAACCAAATCCACCAAAAACAACATCATCCAGACCAAAAACGGACCCCGGACCTACAATTTCGGTCCCGTGAAACTCGGTACCATCACCTACAGCAACAAAAAGAAGGCCATCATCCAGCTTCTAAAGCGATCCAAGATGTCCCAACATGAAATCGCCCTCAAGATCGGAGTCACCGAAGCCCGTGTGTCTCAGGTGAAGAAGGAACAGGGCCTCAGAACGCCCGAAGGGCGTGTCGTAGGCTCTAAAAAGCGCATCCGGTAACCCAACTAGGGTACCCCCCTCCAAAATGTCTCTGTGGGCTTTTAAAAAGCTCTCAGGGGCAAGGGGTACCCCCTACCTTCTCCAAGGGTTTATATCTATGATGTACGTCCTCACAGTCCTTCTCATCATCATTATCGTGATGATGTTAGGTATGTGGCAAGGATTAGTCACAATGAATACCAACATGGTAAAATGTCTCAGGGCTATACAGATAGAAATAAAGGCTCTAAAAACCAATAAGGAGGATCTATGATTATGATATCTCTGAACATCGTTATCATTCTGCTGGTTCTGTGGTCGATACTCTGGAACTATAAGATGATGAATAACCTTTATAACGAAGTTATAGAGAAGTCATCCATACTCAGAGAGAAGATCGACTTCCAGGAAAGAAAGGTAGAAGGCTTCGGTACAAAACTCCAAGGCTCTTATGCCATGGGTGAAGCTATGTGTAGGAGAGTAGATATACTATCCAAGGATATAGACTCCCAATCCAAAATGCTTACCGGTTTATGTGTCTCTCTCATACCCCCCGATAAAATGGATGCCTTCTTCACTACACTGGATGAATACCAGAAGATGAGAAAGAAGTTCACCCAATCCCCTCCCCCGCCTACGGCGGATGAGAAAAGCTCCCATACCCAAGGCTCTACCAATTCCGATCCTGGCTCTAACGATTCCTGATAGGATCTTAGATCAAGTATAGGTAAAATACTCCTACCCCCCTCCATTCTCTTCGCGCCAAAGGCGCATCGAGGGTGGGGGGAAAGGTGGGGGGTACCACACATGCCATCTATTAAGATTGCTTAATAGATGGTCGAAATTCTTCCACAGGTGGACAAATTTGGGTATAGGAGGCTCTAAATTCTCCGGGCGCGTCAGCGCGGGGAGGGTTTTGAGGGTCTAACAGTAAATTTTGGTGGTCTGTGGGGAGATTCTTCCACAGGTGGTCGAATGTGGCGCAAACGAATAGATCAGGATCATTTATTTGGAGTGGACTAAATTAATAGGTTATCTTCCTATTATTTATCTATACTCCACCCCTCCCCGCCTTCGGCGGATAGGAGAGGCACTTAAAGGGGTATTCAAATGCATACCCAAGGGTTATCTTCAAGAGTATGCAGGTAATGCATAGAGATTCATTTAACATCTTAAACATCTGGATCATATCACATGACCGGATGTATATGGCTGTAGGAATGAGTGTATCGTATTCGCTTCTATGGAGTGGGTTAGTGAAGCGTATATCGGTGAGTAGCTTTTGGGATAGATTATGGTATGCCGTAGGTGGAGCTATAGGGACGTATGTAGCTTTGTTACTCAAGGACTTTTTATAGGGGAGGTTGGGGGATATGTCGGAAAAGGGATTATGTATGAGGTTGGTGACAATCTGTACAGATGGAGCGTGTTCTTGTAATCCCGGTATAGGTGGATGGGCGGTGTCATTGACAGCACGTCCTAAGGATGTGGATAGGATACGTACACGTTTTATATCGGGGTATGAGAATGACACTACCAACAATCGTATGGAGCTTATGGCGGCTATACGGGGGTTGGAGGTATTGAAGGAGCCCTGTCGGGTAGTATTGCATAGTGATTCACAGTATTTGGTTAAGACCATGACTAAGGGGTGGTCGAGGAAAAAGAATCATGATTTATGGGCGAGTCTTGATGAGTTGAGTCGTATCCATGATATAGATTGGCAATGGGTGAGGGGTCATTCTACTCATGCGGGTAATAACAAGGTGGATGAGTTAGCGGTTCGGGCTATACGGGAGCGTGGTGGGGTGGATTACTATTCCTGATGCGGGAGGTTGATGATGCCTGTATGGATGATAGCTCTGCTTGTTGTGTACAGTATGGTAGCTACGGTGTTAGTCTACTTGATGGGTCTGAATATGGGTAGGGCTGTACGGAGGTTGGAGTGGGTACGGGGTTATGTGCGTTGTCCTAAGCACATTTGCAAGAACCTGAACCGGAAGTGTCATATTTGTGTACGTCGTTCTTGTATAGATATGTTTGAAGAGATAGAGGGAGATGGGATCACAAATAAGAAGTGAGAAGATTTAATTATTAATTTCTAAAAAGTATCTTGTATTGTGAGGAGGTATTAAATGATAGTAGACACTGATGCGTTGCTTCGAGCGATAGAGTATTATGAGGACTCCGAGGTTCCTGATTGGGAAACCTGCCCCATCTCCACACTCAATGCCGCAGAGCGGCGGGCACTTAATAGACGAGAGGTCATAGAGAGATTCTGTGCGTTGGCAGAAGAGTTCGGTGATTCGATAGTGGAATCCGGCGATGGGGGAGGTAAAAGCGATGCAGACAATCATGACATCTCGTAAGCAGGTGCCTGCGGTATTCAAGAAGGTATCGTGGGTATCGGGTATGCGGAATCTGGATATGGGTGCGGGTCGGTATCCTGAGTTGTTTACTGAGGCTTTGGCATCAGTAGGGGTGGAGAATCATTCATACGACCCGAACAATCCTTTTATCTCACAGATGCCTGAGGGGCAGTTTGATACGGTAACGATCAGCAATGTATTGAATGTCATAGATACCTGGCGGGGGAGGATCAGTCTGGTATCGGGGGCATTGTCTAAGGCTCCTGTGGTTTATATCACGGTGTATGAGGGTGATCGTTCGAGAGAGGGCAGGGAGACTCGTGATGGTTACCAGATGAATCAGCCTCTGAGGTTCTACCTGGATGAGATCATCGAATACTTCCTTTTCATTAGCATACAGATGAAGAATGGAGTTTTGACCCTCGGGAGGATTTGATTGGAATTTTTTCGGATAGTATTTATGATGGCCTTTCCTTTGGCTGTCATATATTTGGTGGTAATGATAGCCGCGAGGGTTGACTGGATCAATCCTTTAAGTTGGGGGGTGAGTGAGGTACTTCTGGCGTATGTATTAACCATAGGGTTTATACTTTTCGTTACCTCCTGTCTTGTACTGGTAGAGTACCGGGAGTATGGTGTATACTTAGCTTTCTTTTTTGGTTCCACCTTGGCTACTCAGAGATACAGTGTAGTATTACCGTTGCTTTTCCACATCATTTCTTTGTTCTTAATGGGTGGGATGGTTTATCAATTCTTTCTTTAGGGGGTGCCTTTATGGGATTCATTACTTGATGCTTTAGCGTGGGGAATAATAGGGTTTATCGTTGGTGTGGTAGTGGAGAGGGTGCTTAGCGGGATTCATAAGAAAAAGGATAGCTGATGCGTTGCTTACGGTGATGGTACAAGGATACACCTTGTTATGCTCACACGCAATTTGAGCGTATTCATAGTGATTGCCGGATCGGCAAACACCTGATGAAGGTACAGGAGGAAAAGGTATGAGTGATACATTCAAGCAGACTTTAAAGAGGATAGCTGAGAGTCGTGGGATATCTTATGGTGATGTCCTGAGAAAGTGGGAATCCTACAAGTATGATTTCATGATGGGGAAGTTCATCACTCCCCCTAACCTGGAGACTTTTCAGGAGGATTATGTATGAATCAGGCAGAAAAGGACAAGCGTTTTAAGATGTTTGTGGCTGCTGTTACTCGTACCTATCGTCCTTCGGGATCGTATGGGAAGGGTAACAAGTGGATACCATCTCAAGGGGAGCTACAGCCTTGTTGTGAGCATGTGAGGGCACCTTCACATGCTTATCCTCTATCCATGAAGCGTCATTGTGGGACACGCAAGCATGTGGTGGAGGTCTTGCGGAACTGTTATCAGATCACGAAGTATGAGGATTTGCCTTTGCTTCTTTCCCAGGATAATGCTTTGGGGAAAGCGGCGAGGGATGTATTAACGGGTTTTTCATTCAATTAAGGAGGGGTAGATGCCACCTTTCACTTTCATTATTGATCGTCCTTCACTTGTGGGTGAGGCGGTAATGCAGATACTTCTTGAGCGAGAGTACGATTTTGATGTACGCAGGACATTGACTCAGGGGTTGGTAGTTACCGTACACAGTCCACGGTCCACGGTATGAGGACATACAGAGGATCAGGGGTATGGAGAAAGTACGGACTTAATAAATGGAGGTACTGATGTACGAAACAACGGTGTCGGTGAGCTTGAAGGTTTCGGTAAAGGTGGAGAGTGAGATACATCCGCAAGACCTTACGGTTAAGGAGATGCGTTTTCTGGCGGCTAATGCAGTTGCTGAGCTTAGCGAGGCAGATATAGACAAGGGAATTACTTCGGTGTCGGTGGGGCGCACTACGGCGAAGAAGAAAGAGCCGGTTGAGAAGAAGGTGTCCCGGATAGCTTCTCTTTCCCCCTGAGATGCAGGCACGTATCGGTAATCTTTTCAGTTGCCTTTCCCCCGAGAACTTGTCTGGTGACGGGGAATACAGTCGGGCACAGGTGGAGCGGAGGTTGGCTGATCTGAAGCGGGAGTGGAGGGCGATTAATAAGGAGGTAGGTTTTCAGGTGAGTGAGGCTGAGTATTGGGCGTGGGAGTTCAGTAAGCATTGTAAGGAGGAGAGGAAATGATTGATACAATCGTGAGGGCGGTAGACGGTACTTACATCGATCTATCGAGGGTGGTAGCGATTCTTCCGGTGGAGGAGCTCCCACATTATTTTGGAGGCTTGTACGGGTATGATGTAATGTTTTTGCCTGAGGGTATTCCTTTCAAGCAGGACCAGACATTCTCGGTGACAATTAGCAAGAGGTTCGGAAGGCCACCTGAGCTAAGGCGAGAGTATACAGAATTTGGTGGAATCACAGATAAGGGCAGGGAGATACTGGAATCTTTTAATCAGAAGTGTATAGCGGAGATGGAACTGTCTCGTGAATCTCTGGCTAATCAGTGGCGGGGATACAGGAAGCAGGTTTAATTAGACTCACCCAAATAGTATGTTAATAAATGGACTCTCTTTATAGGGGCTTTGACCGGCCCCCTATTTTATTAAAAGGAGTGATGGATGTCAAACAAAACGAGGGAAGAAGTCCTCAATATCTTTGAGGATCGCTTCAAGAGGCTTACGGGGTACAAGGGTCGTTTCGATCATTACCCTTTGATGAAGCATGAGCTCGATAGATTTGATACGGATAAAGACAAGTCTCGCTCGTTTGCTGAGGTATTCACTCCTCTGTACATCGTGGATGAGATGATAGGTACAGTAGAGAATGTGGGTGGTATGGATCAGGGTAATAAGTATCTTGATTTCTGTGCGGGTCATGGTCAGTTCTCTATTCGGATACTCCGTATGCTTTATGAGAAGCATGGTGAGGAATTTGATATAGGGAGATACCTGAAGCAGAAACATTATTTCTGTGAGCTTCAGACTTCATCCTGCTACAAGTTGCTCTGGACTTTTTCCTCAAAGATCAATCTGGCTATTGGTGATGCTCTTCAGTTGGGGAAACTCCCTAAGAAGGCTCGTGGTATATGGGCTTACCTTGAGAGTATTGATAGCTGGATTGATGTATCGAATTTTACTCGTGCTTTGTTTGCAAAGACTGGCATGGGTAAGAATTATTCTGAGGAGAAAGAGCAAGAGTTTGTACGGATATATGATTCCTTTATCGGGTTTCTCAATGGTATTACGGAGGAAAAAAATATGTTGTCGAATATAAAGCAGATCATTGCCACGAAGGAGGGTCGGCAGAAGTTTCTGGAGATTATCAACGAGGCATCGGATGGTGTTGATCAGAACTGGCAGGACAAGGCTACACCTGAGTGGGTGGTACGGGAGATGGTGAACACGATCCCTGGCGGTGTGGAATCTCTCAAGAAGATTCTGGTGCTGTTCAATGTGGAGTTCTTGGAGTGTTTGGTGAAGGAGAAGGGTGTGGATCCTCGCCGGATTACCTTTGGGTATGACAGTGAGCTTGAGGGTTTGTATGCGACTACAGCCTACAAGGTGGATACACTTTCCATCGGGAAGTCCTTCGAGGAACTCGTACAGGCCACGGAAGGATGCGCCGGTCGCTTCGACGTGGTCTTCTCCAATCCGCCTTATCAAGTTGATGATAATGGTGGAGGGTATAAAGTTTCTTCTTCTCCTATATATCACTCAATCGTCGAATTAACTATTGATGCTATAAAGCCCCAATATATTTCTATGATTACTCCTTCGAGGTGGATGGGGGGCGGGAAAGGACTTAATAATTACAGAGAAAGGATGATAGCTGATAAAAGAATCAGGCTTATCAGAGATTTTCCGGGCACAAGTGAAGTTTTTACTAATGTTGCCATAGGTGCCGGGGTCTCCTACTTCCTCTGGGACAGAGATTATAATGGCAACTGTGAGTTTAACGGGTACAAGCGTCCTCTTAACGAGTTTGATATTGTTATCCGTGATAACACTTCCGTATCAATCTTGAAGAAAGTTCTTGCTAAGCATCCTGCCGGTCAATTTTGTGATCAAAAGGTACTTCCTAGGAAGCCCTTCGGTCTTAGTACTAATTTTAATGAGTGGGTGCCTGAGGGTACGCCGGGTGCGGTGAAGTGCTACTGTACCAAAAAAGAAGGATTTGAAAGATATATAAATAACTGTAATTCTTCAGATAAACATGGAGTACAAAATAAATGGAAAGCATTGCTTTCTTTGTTGCCCTATGAAGGAGCTGCCCATAAAGATCCTGATAGAAGATTATTTACTATGGTTTTTTTAGCAGAGAAGGGCACAGTTTGTAAAGAGGGGTACTTAGTAGCAGGTAGCTTTGATTCTGAAAAAGAGGCAAAAAATTACGTCTCTTATATGAAAACTAAGTTTTTTAGATATATGGTATCTATGAGGTTAGCTTCCCAAATTTTTAGCAGAGATAAGTTCGCTTGGGTGCCTGACCTTCAAGACTATTCAAAGGCATGGACGGATAAAGAATTGTACCAGCATTTTGGACTACTGAAGCAAGAGATTGATCATATCGAATCAACTATTAAGGAGTTGAAATGAGTCGAGGAAGAAAATCTAAGTGGACTCACGAAATAAGAGTTTGTTTGTTCAGGCTCATTGTAGAAAGGTATGGACCGGGGAATAATTTTACAAAGCTTCCTGTCAGAGAACAGAAGTTATTCTCTAAAAATGTAGCATCAATATTGTCAGAAAAATATAAAGATAATTATTCAGAAGGAGGGCCACTAAATCAAATATCGTGGGCCTTAACTAACCAAAGAAATCTTAAATCTGTATCTTGTATTTCTAACTGGATAAGATGTAGAGCCGCCGCACTTGACGCAGGCTTAATTAAACAAAAAGATCTACCTACAGAAATGAATCTAATCTATAAGGAGCCTAACTAACATGTCCCTACTGGAGCAGTACGAAGCGCACCTGGAGGCGAAGCGCAAGCCTAAGAGTTTGCTGGAGCTTGTCCAGGAGAAGATGGGGAGACAGAAAGAGTCTCCCCCGAGTACAGAGAGTAAGCTACTCAATCTGGTAGAGAGTAATAGAAAGAAGTACACCCTCAATGAAGAGGTCTTTGAATCCTTTAAGTCTACTCATCGGGAGCACCAGTCCACGGCGGTATACAATTGCCAGCAGCATGAGAAGGGTCAGGTAACAGTCCCGACCGGTACGGGTAAGACACGGATACAGATACATCTTCATGTGGAAGATATGATACAGAAGACCAAGCAGGAGCAGACAGGGGTGTACGTCATTGGCGCACATCGGTTGCTCCTCTGTAAGCAGTTGATGGATGAGCTACGGGACTTATGCTTCAGGGTAAAGCTGCCGGTGAACATTCTCTACATCGGCAGTGCTCGCCACGACGATAAGCCGGTGTTCGAGAAATACTTCAATGAAGGATTGGATGCCGATAACTTCGAGTCCTTCTATACGACTCGCTCCCCTGAGGTTGAAGAGTTCTATGAGAAGACAAAGAAAGCTAACCGGCACCTGATTGTTGTCTCCACCTATCACTCCTTCAATAAGCTGGTAGCTATCGATGAGATAGATATCTGTACCTTCGATGAGGCCCATACCACTATTGCAGATGACTTCAATGCAAATATCGAAGTGGTCCTGCCACGTATCAAACGTTCCTACTACTTCACGGCGACTCGAAAGACCAATGGTGAAGATGGAGGAATGAATGATGAGAAGATGTACGGAGAAGTCATCTACGGTGTCTCCCCCAGACGAATGATCGAGCAGGGCGAAATCACTATGCCCCGTATCCATATCATGAAGCTGGAAGACGATACCAAAGAACTGGTCAATACCAGTAATGAAAAGATGCTGGTCAAGACAGTCATCGAAGGCTTCGAGGAACACACTGTTAAGCTAAGAGAAGATTCCGCAGAGCCTGAGAAGATTGCTCCAAAGCTCTTGGTGTCCTGTAAGGGTAGCGATGAGCTTAAGGCTATCCAGAATAACCTTGCCTTCCAGGCATGGTGCCAGGACAACGATGTGAAGGTGTTCTCCTTCTCTTCCAAGTACGGAGCCTATGAAGATTTCGAGACAGAGAACAACAGGAACAAAGTCTATGAGAGTATGAGAGACTTGAAAGATACAGACAAGTGTATCCTGCTCCATATCGATATCCTCACAGAAGGTATTGACCTGCCATCGATAACGGCTGTAATGCTTCTGAGGCATCTCAATGTAGCCAAGCTCCTACAGACATTAGGACGCGCCCTGAGGCTTCTCAAGGACGACAGGAAGCGGTTGTATGCCGGAGAGATACTTCCCCATGAAAGAGACAAGTACATCAAGCCCTACGCCTACATTCTTCTTCCCATGCACTTCGAGACTCTGGATGCCTCTTCAGAGATGATGAAGGATATGCTCCAGAGAATCATCGGAGAGTATGGATTGCCTATGGAAGAGTTCCTGCCCCTGGAGGAGTTCGCGGCTTCCAAGTTTGAGTATCTGGATCCGGTAACGGATATCCACGAACTCAGGCGTAGGGAAAAGGACTACCCTCTTATCCATGTGATACAGGATTTCGTCATGGATAAGTTCAAGGATCAGCTTCCCGAAGATAGAGAGCAACGATACAATGCGATAACCGAACTACTGAACGAACTTAAGGAGGAAGAGGCCAATGCTTAGAACAGCGGGTCACGTACGAAAGTATTACAAGCCCTGTTGTCTGATCTTCGAGGAGTTCAAGAACAGGGGTACAGAGAATGCCACTCTCGGTGAGTACATGAAAGCCATCGAAAAGCATTGTGAGGATTTCGATGACGGGGATAAGATTCTCACCTTTAAGGGAGACATGCTGGAGATACTTGCAGAGCTTATCTTCAAGGCTTTCCCCAATGATCCCAAGATCGGCCTGGTTGATTATGAGCCGGTTCCCCTTGAAGATGATTATGGTGTGGATGGATTCGGGGTCAATGCTGCGGGGAAGAAGGTTCCCGTACAGGTGAAGTACCGCTCCAATCCTACAGATGATGTGTTGTATGCCGAAGTTTCCAGGACGTATACATCGGCACAAATACAACTACGAATGGAAATCCAAGGAGAGAATTCAATCTATGTCTTGACGACAGCAAACAAAGTCACGACGGCCTGTAAGACTGTGTTCGGGAATATGCTGAGAGTCATCAACGGAGAAACAATCAGGCAAAACATCAACAACAATAAGAGCTTCTGGGAACTTGCCTACGAGGAAGTAAAAGAAACTCTGTTGAGTGAGTGAGGAAATATGAGCTGTGAAGAATTGAAAATTGATACCTATGTCAAAGGGCTCGAAGAAATACTCAAAGAGAAGATGGGAAAGGAAGAATACGCTAAGTTTCTTGAAGACAAGCTCAATTCAATAACGTGTAACGAGATCGTAGAGGGAGAGTAATCTCCCTCTTATTTTGGAGGTACAATGGGACGAGGTAATCCGAATCTGGCTCAGGTTCAGGGCAGGGGATGCAAGAAGGTCACAGATCGATTTTTTATCAGGTTGGATGACAATCATGGGGTAACGACCGACAAGTACAACATCACCCTGTGTAAGGTATACGCCAACCAGGGCAAGGTGGTTCCTTTGGGGTTTGCATATTACGGTACCTTCCTGGGTGTTGTCCAGTCGCTCAGGCAGCACGAATTCAGTGAGGAGATCATCTCCGCTTATAAGAAGCGGGTAGAGGGGATCGAGACTTATTATGATAGGGGTCTGCTCAAGATAAAGTTGCCGGAGGGCTTCCAGCAGGATGAATCTCCTTTCACCGATGGGGATGATAATGACTGAACTGTATGGTAGGATCATACAATTGTATGGTTCTACCATTCATTCGCTATTCATGAATAGCGAATGTCTCCTCATTTTAATTAGACTCACCTAAAAAGTATCTTAAGAGAAAAAGGAGGAGATCTATGTATTTCGTGAAGTTCTTTGGTGCTGGGTTGGATGATAATTATTCCGATCCTCGGGCAAAGATATGGGCTGGGTACAAGTGTGGCCTCTGCGGTCATGAGACAGAGTACGACGTTACTTCATCCAGGGCAACATTCGATATCAAGCGGGAGCGGCGCTGCCCTTCCTGTAAGCAGATCAATGCAGAGGATCGGGAAACCAATCTCAAGGCTCAGCTTGAAAAGCTGGTAGCCGATAAGAGTCGTATAGAGATAGAGATTGAAAAGGTTGAGCGAGAGTTATCGGAAACTTACAACACAAAGGAATGCTAACTTACAACATTGGAGTTAATATGCAACAAGACGAAACTATTAAAGGAATCCAGAAGGATTTGCACGATGTAAACAATCTTCTTGGATATGTGACGGGAATGAGTGAGCTGGCTTTAGATTACATTAAGGCCAAGGAGGAAGAGTTGGGTGAAGATTTTTCCTTTGCAATAGAAAGATTAAGTAAATCAATAGGGCAATGTATCCCAGTAGGTGAGAAAATTATTAAAGCACAGAGATATTTAAAGAACATAAAAGAGTATACCTTATCTTCGGAGGGCTCAGTTAATGAGTAAGTTCGTATGCCTTGAGGGCATTGAGCACGGTAACAAATTCTACACTTCACACTCAGATGGAAAAGACCCCTCCAAATTATGGGATGGCACAGTTGCCTATAGAGTTCTGGGTTATGCTGACACCCCCGATGAAGCTCTGGAGATTCTTCACGGTCCTGGACACAACAGCTTCGAGAAGCGTAAAGAAATCTTTGGGAAATATCTGGAGCGTATGGAAAAAGATCATCCCGGTTTTTTCTCCGAAGCAGATATAGAGGATATCACTACACGGTTAGCCTTTAATGGCAGTGATGAGCAAAAGGAGTGAGGATGGTTTTCAGGAAAGAAAAACAATACTCTCTGCACATTAAAAAGAAGAAGGGTATTGCCATAGATAATCGTAGACCTCAGTCTCTTATTCGGAATTTGAGATGCGGTTCCTTTTACGAATCTCAGTTCGAGCTTCTCACAGAAAATGGTGGCTATTGCTTTTGGATCCCTGACTTATCGGCATACATCTACTGCACAGATGAGAACGTGGATATCTACGAAAAAATTAACTGAGGAGTACTGATGCCCGACTCTTTGAAGAACGTACTGATGAAGCGTGATGGCTTGTCTGAGCAGGAAGCAGAAGAACGAGTAGCCCTGGCTAAGATGCATCTACAGCAACAAATCGAAGACGGGGACATGCCCTTCGACTTCTGTGAGGAGGAGTTCGGGCTGGAGCCGGACTACCTGGAGGAGCTCCTATGAGAATAGAAAGATGCAGGCAGTACTACAAGGCAGCAGGCGAAGACAACTTTGATCTTTGGCAGCGTGTCTTTGCTACTGTGAATCTGATAGATGATAGGATGGTTATAGAATATAACCACGATGGAGTCTCCTACCAGTGGGTAGGTAATAAAGATATCGACGGTATCTATCATCTTAGTGGTCATAATATGAATACCCGTAACCCAATTGGTACTGCCCATATGTTCAATACCGGCAAAGAGATCATCGGTCCCTGTACCGAAGATGGGTGGTATGGTGAGTGGAAAATAATCCTGTAAAGGGTTTGGTATATAAAATAACAGACCCCAACATTTAACTCTCATTCTGGACGTTAACACCCTGTATGTTAACGTCCTTTTACCCTGTTAATATGATCAAATTTATCTTCAAGCTGAATTTAGCCCTATTGATTCTGCTGACCGCAGTGATCTATTGGATTGTAATCACAGTCGCCATTACCTAAGAAAGGAGCACCTATGGAAACGGCACGATTGGATTGTGCGACTATCGATGGCTACTCAATTTTTAATAGAGTAGCTTTTTTTATCGACAAAAGAAAAACAGATACAGAAAAAGGTGAAATCAAAAAACTCTACACAGAGATTTCAGAGCAGGATCAACGCCTGGAACAACGAGCAGTCATTTCCTCAGAAGGAAACGTTGCCTACGATATTCCCGTAGATCTAATACTCACAAGTATCTAAATTTTTTATTAGAGATATCCATTTTAAAAAAGTATATTACAAAGAACGGAATTTGAGGAGGATAGGAATGCTCAAGCAGACAACTATGGTTAAGGTGCTGGATCCAGGAGAAAACTCTACTGCTCTCTATGTGGGCATGGAAGGATACCCCCTGGGCATCCCGAAGGAATCAGTGGAGAGTTACAGAGAACGAGCACGTATGATACTTGATGAGATGTCCACCGACTTGAACTCCACAGGGATAAGTGCCCTGCTTGCGGCCCTGGTGTATGTGTACCTTGGGGAGAACTATATAGGAAAGAATAACGAAGAAGATAAGCACTAATCAATAGCCTAAATGGAGGTTACGAATGGCAGGGACGATGAATGCGAAGCAAACTACGGATGCTCTTATTTTCTATCCGATGTACAAATCCATACTGCTTCGATCCAATCATGGTATGGGTAAGTCATCCATGATTTTTCAGGCAGCGCAGAAGAGAGAAGAACTTTTCGGATACAAATGTAACGTGGTGGACCAGCGCCTTTCTCAGAAGGACGTTGGTGATATGACCGGTCTGCCTCATCAGGTGAATGGGCGTACCTATTTCGCCCCACCCGATTGGTTTCCGCTTCATAAAGATGATCAGGAAAAGCTCCAGGAGCTCTTCATGGTTACCGATCAGGTAATCGATGGTGAGTTCGGGGAGAATGGCTACCTCTTCCTGGATGAGCTTGATCGTGCCTCACGCCCAGTGAAGGCAGCGGTCTTTGAGATCGTTCTGGATCGCCGACTTCATGGCAGGAAAATCCCTGATGGTTGGCGTGTGGTAGCTGCTATCAACGGTAGCGCTTCCTGCTACCAGAACGATACTATGGAGACTGCTCTGCTTTCTCGTTTCGCCGTTATCGACTTCCGGCCTACGGTGGAAGAGTGGTGGCGGCATTGCTCAGAGATTGGTGTCCACGATTCGATTATCGAGTTCACCAAGTTTAACGATAAGTTCGTGGATCCTACCGACGAATATCTCGAAGAGCATATGGATGAGAAGCTGTATGATCGTCGCTCATGGGTGCATCTGTCGGATGCCATCAGTGAGTTCGAGACAAATCATAAGAAGGGACTCTGCCCCTACAGCATTACCGGTAAGGACAGTGCCTCCCAGGCATTTGCCCTGGGTGTCATTTCCTCCTATGTGGGAACGGATGCGGGTCGTGCCTACCACGATTTCCTCCGGACTCAGTACAAGGGTCTTACCGCTGAGATGATCCTCGATCAGTGGACCGACAGTATCAAGAAGAAGGTCCAGAGACTTGTCGCGGATGAGGACCGCATTGTAGAGCTTGGACACTACAATGAGGAAGTGATCAATTTGATCAAGAAGCGTGGTAAGAATCTGGATGATGATCAGACGAAGCATCTCTATGAGTATATGACCTGTCTGAACAGAGAGCTTTCCGTAAGCTTCTGGAAGTACTTCAATAAGGAAGCGCGGGAGATCTCACTGGCATGGTACAGTGATAAAGAATACGGAGAGAAGATACAGGACTTTATCCTTGGACAACTCGAAGAGGTCAAATAATGAAATTGTCACGGCGGGATCAGGAAAAATGGGACTGGCACATGGGTTTCATCTGTGCCCAGGACCCATTCGTCCACAACCTCTTGCTCATCATGAGCAAGAGGCCCACCAAAGCAATCGCCACAATGGGTGTTACGGTACAGGAAACTGGAAACATTATCCTGTACTACAACCCCGACTTTTTCAACAAACTTCCCGAAAAACAGATACGCTTCGTGATATGTCATGAGATTTATCACGTAGCACTACACCACACTACGACCCGTAAGCCCCTCGATAAGATGGAGCATGAGCTTCATAATATGGCTGCTGACCTGGCTGTGAATTCTTTGCTTACTGCCGGTAGCAATCATTATCGGGAGATGCCTACGGGAGAATACAAGGGTCTGCTGCCTAAGAATTATGGCTTTCCTGAAAAGCTTTCCATGGAAGATTACCTGGAACTGCTGAAGAAGGATATGCAGAAGAATCCTCAGAACTATATGTCTCTGCAGCAGGACGGCGACGGAGACATGCAGGATGGCTCCGGTGGCGGTGACGGGGAAGATGATGTTGATGAAGAGGGCGATGGTGGAGAAGACAGTAAGAAAGGTACCGGCAAAGATGGGAGCAAGAGAGGCAAGTACGGGGATGGTAAGAACGGTGGCTTCGATGCTCACGGAGGCTGGCAACCCAACTCCTATGCTAAAGAGAAGATAAAGGCAAAGATTGAGCGCATGGCTCGCAGTGAGAAATCCTGGGGAGATATGCCAGCGGATATCAAGATGATAATCCTGGCTGCTCAGAAGAGTAAGGTCGATTGGAGAAAGCAGTTCCGGTCTTTTCTTGGTAACACTATTTCTCCTGAGATGGATCCTACCATGAAGCGGATGAATCGCCGGTTCGGCTGGCCCTTCCCAGGTAAGACTCCACACTATATCTCTCGTGGTCTGGTGGCTATAGATACCTCTGCTTCTATGAACCCTAAGCAACTTGGTCAATGCATTGTGGAGATCAACGCTATCAGGGAATACTACCCTGTTGATCTTGCTATGTTCGATGCGGACATCGAGCTTGGGCCTATCCCCTGGGACTCAAAGAAGATCAAGTTCGAGGGTAAGGGTGGGGGTGGTACTTCCTTCCAGCCGGTGATGGACCTGGCTGAGAAGAAAAAGTACAGCACCCTTGTGATTCTCACGGATGGTATGGCTCCTGAATGCACTCGCCCTAAGGGAGTGCGTGATATCATCTGGGGAATTATAGATCATGATACCCCTCCGGTTCCCTGGGGGAGAAGGTTTAAGATAGAATCTCCTGCATACATGAAGCATGGTTTTTAATTTTTTGTTTTAAAACAAATGCGCAAAGGAGTATATTACTAATGATGCGACTTTATGAGCGCACCCGACCTCCTTAGGAGGCGGGCGGTGATGGTGTGAAGCTATTGATTTGGCTCTTAGTTAGTAGTGTGTAACCATTCATCGTTAACTTTATATTAATTAATTAGGTTACCAAGAGCACTCACATGTGATGGGGCAGGAGATAATTATTAAATTTCCTGCCCCAATTTTTTAGGAGGAGCTTTGAAGAAATCCAAGATCCTGGAAAGGTACAGCAAACTCAATCTGGGGAGTACTGCTGTTAAGATTATAGAAGGTTATCTTAAAGATCTTGAGAGAGGGGAATTTAGCAGAAACCTATCTCATCACTAAGAACGGTCATTCATTTCCTTGTCAGCTTACTCATTTCTACGCAGACGCTTTGCGCTTCAAGGTGCTAAGCAACCCTAACCCTCGTAAGTCGGGTGCTAACTTCCATACGATCACTTATATATCGCTTAGCCGAGGGGTGAAGATTAATAAGATCCATAAGAAGGAACTGCCAATGTATATGGGTACAGCTACCCAACATATGGCAGAGGCACTGAGGAAAAATTGAATTAAGGATTACACAGAAGTATATTGATAATGTTCTTGGCGTGTGGAAACTTCAATTCGACCCTTAGTTGGTAGTGGTAAGCACGTTCTCGTATCTTATTAGAATAGAAAATCAAGGGTTAAGGAGAAGGAGGTAAAACTTCCTTCTCCTTTTTTATTGGTAAAAACTTATTCAAAGGAATTCATATGAGGACACAGGTTTTTGCTCACAATGGTTTCTTGGGCATTATGTCAGGTGTGGGTGCCGAGGGCCTTCTCAACAAGCCGAAAGATCCCGGTCAGTTGGGCTTTGTGGTTGATGCCGAGTATGTGGATATACAGCCGGAGGCACTGGAGCTTCTCAAAAAGATTCCGAAGTCCTGTGACGATATCGGCGATGTGGATGTATTCAAAAGTGAGAATGGTATTGTGTTCTCCTGGCTGGGTGGGCCCCGTACTGCTCTTAAACCCGATAAGGCTTCCGGTAGTAGTTCCTATGATCCTTCTCTCCTGAAGGCCAACCCAAAAGTGGAGACCCCCAAAGATTTTATCGAAGCCACAGAAGGCTGGAAATGACTCTTCGATACGGAAAGGGGAGAGAATGAGTACGTAATTGAAGATGATGAAGAGACACCCCAATCTTTTCCTCAAAAAGGAGCTACAGCTTTACGGGATAGAATAACATGAAAAAGATCATCCTTATAGGATGCACTCTTGCCTTAGTGCAGGGGTGCAGTTGCGATAAGTACAAATACGAATGGGACAAATGGGAAAGGTTCATACCTAAGCCACGTACGGAGGAATTATGTCCGGTTACATCGGAGCGAAAATCGACCCCGAAGTCTATGAGATCGTGAAGAACAAAGCCCCGGGGACCAGGAATCAATATCAACGGATATCAGTTTATCAGACAAAAGTGATTCAAGGTTTCCCTCCCTTCTTCTGTAAGGTACACAGTGATGCCATCCCTGAGGAATACAGAGGGAATTGTGACACGTCTATAGAGTATAGAGCAAGTATCTATATGGCGCTCCGTGGCTGTTACGGAAAGGGAAGCCATACCTATATAGTCATGGAAAATGAAGATAGCATGCTCAGTCTCGATGAGACGGAAGCAATGGACAAAGCCGCTGAATTCAATGAAGCTATGGCGAGCAGTCGTATCAGGCGTTACATTACAGCCTACGCAGTGACGCGGCACTATGGAGGTCCTGAAGAAGGCGGTTGGTGGTATAACGCCTACAACCCAATCGCAAGTGTGGATGTTCCCTCTCATCTGCAATTCCCTAACGTATCAGAAGAGTATGAAGATGAGCTTGATGCTCTTATGGAAAAAGTACGTAAGGAACATTCAGAGGTTATTGAGGGCGATATCAGTTCCGTCCTTGGAGGGACAGCGCTTGAAGTACTGGTAGAGCCAACGAAGAATCATTATCAGACGTTGGGAAGACCTCACTATGAGTAAGACGATTACTTACTGGGCCTCTCGGAATCCCGAGGGGCCTTACACCCTCAGATGATGTGCTGGATCTTATCACAAACGTTCCTTTCCAGAAGTATATCGAAAGCGGAAGCAAAAAAAGCTACGTCTCCTGGATGGAGGAAACCCTCACCAAAATCTGGACTCCTGATAAGATTCTGAGAGAAATAATAGAGGATAATTGATTAAATAGTTTTAGAAAAGTATATTCAAACAACCCTTATCAAAACAAACTCATTTTTTAACAAGGAGCTATCAATGAAAAAGGGAGTGGTAATTCTTTCTTTGGCCCTCGTTCTCTTGGTCGTCACCGTAATCAGCGGATTCACCTGGTACAAAGGAACCATAGGCTACAGCTTGCAGCAGGTAAAAAAAGCTGTAGAAAAAAATAACTATGTTCTTTTCGAACAGTATGTTGACGTAGATGCTTTCTCAGAATCCTTTGCGGATCAGTTGGTGGAAACAGCCCTGAAATCTGACGAGGATATCGGTGGCGACGATGGATGGGAAGCATTGGGTATGGCATTTGCTGCGGGGATGGCAGAGGTATTTAAACCCACTTTGATCTCACAAGTCAAACGGCAAACCAAACAGCTTGTGACCGAGGGGGCTGCTATTGACTCTATCTTGGACACTACCCTTACATCCAGCAAATTTATATCAATCCTGAGTAAGAATACAAAGATCCAGAAGGCAAAAAATGCTGCTGCTCTGACAGCCATGGTGCCTCAGGATAGTTATGATACCACTCTGGCTGTTGAGCTAAAGCTGGTAAGAGCCGATGATCAGTGGAAAATCACAGAATGGAGCAACGTCGGTTCCTACGTGGAGAGTGCCAAGAACCTCGTTTATATGGCAAACAAGAGAAGGAATGTAGAAAACCGCAAAATGATCAAAGAGGTCATCGAATGTAAAAAAACTGACTTTGTAGTAGTTCCGGATGGGTACTACTCAAAGCTTCTTGTATGTGAGGCTCTGGTGGAGGGTGTGTCCCAGCGCCCGGTCAAAAGCTTTAGTGGGTTTTACCATATCATTTCAGAAGAGGGAAGTGATACTCTGATGTCTATTAAAGCAAGATGGGGAGATTTCATCGGAAGTGGAGAAGAAGAAATTATACAATGGAAACTGGAACTTAACGCCTATGATGATGAGGATATCCAGCTGATAAACACTGACGGGGAGGGGTACACCGGTGACCTCGAAATCACCGAAGTGGCTTTGGCTGATGGTGACATAATCCTTCTTCTACCGGAGAGCTCCGACTAAAAGGAAGCTCCGACTAAGAGGAGAGTACAGGTAATGGGAAGGTCCTTTGTGGATCTTCCCATTAAGTAATGAAGAAAGATTTTTATTAGACCAATAGAAGTACAAATTAATTGCGGAGGTACTTATGGTGGATACATCACCTACCTGCATCGATTACTCCAGAGAAGACCTGCAAAAGCTCATGGAGAACTCCCGAGAAGGTACCATTATCTACGAGCACCTTCTGGAGACTGACTGTGACCCCGAGAAGTTTAAAGAGTTTATGAGAGACTTTAATAAGGAGTACATTCTCATATACCATACTCCTTTGAGAGAAATCCCTACAATGATCAATGACCCTTTTGGTCAGGGTTTCGTGAACTGGAGATGGAGAATAGGCAAATGAGTGCTCTAACTTATAAGATGGCTGTAGCGATCTCTGAGAACAAGGAAGCATCTCAGAAGAGATCTGTCCCTGTTCTTGCTCGTGAGTTCTCAATTGAGAATCCCTACTACGCTTTTCAGGAAATGATTCTGAATTGGGCTCCCCGCGATGTACGATTGGAACCATCATATAGAGAAAATCATCGCGTTGTACAGACAGATAGTGAGTTTATGCAGGATGTCTTTCGAGGCATCTCTACTCAGATAATAGAAAAGAAATCCGCTCTTAATCGTTTTACTGTAGGTATCTTCTTTCAGTCAAATATGGCTGAGTTTGAGAAGTACAACGAAATAGTACGGCAGCATAACGAGCGGTGGGAAAAGGCTGGCAAACCGATTGATAGATTGGATCCGGTAACCGGAGATGTCACCCCACTATCCGATACCCATATGCGGAGTGCAATTGCTGAGTCTCCTTTTACTTCAAAGTTAAAGGTACGCCCTAAGAGCGGTACCTTGAGTAAGGCCGCTCCAAAGATTGAGCGTTCGCTCATGATCTCTATTGAGTTCTCAATAAATCTTGAGGATGATCTCTTTACGGTGGGCTTTGCCGCTAAAAACTCTAAAGGGGAAATCCTGTATTATAATATCCTTCAGGAAAAAGATCTGGCTTACCTTGCTCGACGGATTACCCAGGAGCTCTTTGGGAATCACTTGGTGGAGGGAAACCAGGGGCCCTTCCTTGAGGGGATCACCTACCTGATACAGGGTAAGAAGCTCAGCATCTGTAGAAACAATGAACGTCCTTCTTTTCTTATTGGGCGAGTATCCTTTAAGGAAGATGGAATAGAGAAAGAATCCCTGAAGTTCACGCACTTGCTCATAAGTATTGGTACTCTTGCTTTTCAGTATGTTGTACCAATATATCTTACGTGCTATGTGGTTTATAGTATGTTCTCAGAACTTATTAAAGATGATGAAGATCAGACTAGATCATTTGGGAGATGGGTAGTAGTGCTGGTTTCCTGTTTTATCATGATATGGATATCAGGAAAGCTGGCTAAATGGATGGGAGCAAAAAGAGATTCTATTAAGCACCAACTCAAATTCATGTAGGAGGAAATATGGCTAAAAGCACAATCGATGCAGCAGACGCAGTCAAGAAGACCACTACCGGGAAAGACTCTGCGGTACGTGAGATGGATGTTGCTTCGGCGTCCCTCGGTCAGGGTCAGTCGCAGGTTAGTATCCGTACAACGATTAAGGAGTTCCAGCGCTTCTCTCTTCTGGAGAAGTCCTATAAGGAACAGAAGGATGAGAAAGCTGAAATCCTCCGTATGTTTGTTGGGAATGTCAGAGACAAGGATGCTCTGGAGGGCGACTATCAGAAGTCCTTCCGGCTGGTAGCCGAGAAAAAAGACAAGGTTGAACGGGCTGTTACCGTTTCTCAAAGAGACTCCTTCTCTCTCCCGAAGAAAGATACGGAGATGGATCTCATTAAAGATCTGGTTGGCGAAGAGTTCTTCGGTGAGAACTTTGAAAAAGTAACCACCATCGCCATCAAGAAGAGCATCCTTAATAATAAGGAGAAGCGCAGAGAACTCTCCAAGATTCTTGCCAAGGCCTTGGGAAAGGACGGCATGAAGAAGTACTTCGAGAAGAAGGAAGAGTGGGTCGTAAGGGACGGTCTGGATCAGAGACAGTATGAGCTTGGTAAGGATAAGCTTACTGAGTTCAGAGGCTTCGTGAAGCCCTCCAAAGATAGTGTAAGTGATTCCACCACTCTTATCGATGGGGCATCATGAGTACTTTGAATGTTCGTGATTGTTTTATAGCGAGTAGCATCGATCTCATACTGGAAAAGTATGAGATCGATGACGAGAGGTATCAAGAATATCTTTCTGATTATGACGAAATGGAAGCCTTAGAAGAGCTTATCCAAGAGTCACACATTTCCTATGTCCTGGTATCAGTAACTATTATTCCCGATGGTTACCAGATCGTGATAGCTGATGCTCCCTCGAAGATGAGCCCTCAGATTGAACAACGTATGAGGAACCGGAAAGATATAGCAGAGAGTTATATAAAGAATCCCACTGATTTCCAATGGGATGTGCTTTCAAAACATATCATGCAAAATGAATTGGGGATTCCTCAACGTCTCGCAAGCATCCTCGAACTATGTGAAGTCTATGATGAAGATGTTGAGGAGCGAGTACTGAGAGAAACACTCGATGATTTAAGAACCCGTCTCAAGAATATGCTCAAAGCTATTCAAAATGTGGAGCCCGTATGAATATAGATATCAAGTATCAAGTAGACTCGGACAAACTTACCCAGGCTTGTGAGCTGGTTGGTAAGTCTTTGGGGAGTGTTTTGCAGGAGATCAATAAAGCATCCCAGGAAATGGGAAGCGAACTATTCCGCAAAATAATCCGGACAACAAAGCTGACTAATAATGACATATTGTTCGAAAATTATCTCCACTCGGACGGACTCCTCTACTTTCCCATTCAAGTCAATGGGTATCCGGTCGAAAGGGTAGTCGGCGGTATTAAGGAAGAAAGAAGAGATAAAGAAGCGATGAGGTTAGTCACAAGCTACTATTTATTGTGTTCAACCTACGGATCTTTTCTGATGTTTCGGATCCAGGATGATAAGGCCATTTGGTCTGGAGGCCTGAACGGAACTGTTCAACAGAGATTCCAGCAAGCAGACTTTGGGGGGCTATTCAGGTACTACTCAACGATCTACACGAAGCTGAGGCCCTCCCAGGTACTTAATTTGTATGACCCAGACAAAACCTATAAGTACCTGGTAGAAGCGGGGAAGTGACAGATTAATTTAGAGAGAAACAGAAAAATTTGGTGATTACCCTATTTTTTTATTGAAAAGTTTGGCATTTTTCCGTAAAATATATTAGATTAACCTCGTACTTATGAAAAAGGGGAGACATGAATCCATTAAAATGTACTAAAACTGGAGGCTCTCATCTCTTCGATTGTACTGAGGAAAAAGTAGAAGAGATTAGGTGCCAAAAATGTGGAGCCTCCTACTTAAGCTTTCGACAATATGAAGATGCATATAACGAAATTAAGAATGCGACTACGAAAGTGATCGACTCAACAAATGTATTCTCTGCTGATTTTGTAGCGGCTGCTGTTTATGATGCATTCCGCCATAATCACAATACTCTTAGACAGAAGTTTATCAATTCCATCCAACAATTCATTTCTATTGCTTCAAATGATTGTACTGATGAAAGGGACGAGGCTTCCATTGAATGGTGCCAGAAGGTAGCCAAAATCCCTGCTCAATTCCCATTTATTTAATCGGAGGTTTTATGCTCTCCTTTACTGAGCTGCTGGCAATCTTTAACCCTGTACTGACAGTAGCGCTCCTGATGCTCGCAGTCTACGTGAAAGACAAGCTGTCCCGTACCAACAAACTTTATGTCACCTATGTGACGCAGCGCAAAGGAGGACAGCCGGTTTATCACCACGCTGTTCTCGAAAAGAATGTGGATCCTCTCGAATGGATAACCACAAAGGACAGCAAAGACAAGAACATCTATTACCGGATCGCTTATGTACAGCCCGTAAAATCACATAAGCATATCAATACAATGAAGCCTGTTGATGACAGTACTGGAGTTTGGTCGGCGCAGAACGGACACTTCGAGAGGAAACCGTATGATAACAATTATCGGAATCCACAAGCCCAGGACAATCGCGGCTATCCGAACAACCGGCCCTATCAACCCAAAAACGAAAACAACTACGCTTATCAGCGTTAAGTAACTTTTTTAAAAAAGTATATTATTAGGGAAGGGTACTCAGTATCCTTCCCTTTTCTTTTTCCCTGGGGGAATTATGTCAAAATATATCGAAGAAAATATCGACACGCCCAGTAATAATATTATGAAGTTCGTCTTCTCTCCCCTGTTCCTTATTGCCTTTCTTGTAGGGTTAGGTGTTTGGGTATTGAATGCCAAGAGGAAAGCTGAAAAAGACGCCATGGAGATATGCTGCTATAAGGCAATCTACTATCATCATAAAGCCTTCAAAAACGATTCCCATATACCAGTGTATGAAGTAGATAGAGAAGATATTACATTTGTCGGAGATTCGAAAAGACATTTTAGCGGCCTTGGATTCCTCTATGAGTTTGACGTTAGTAGAGCAAAGAAACGAAACGGAGAATACGTAAGCGGCACAGCCTATGTCAGAGTGGACCTTAAAATTGACGGCCTGTTTCGTTACAAGAGGGGTTCAGCAATGAAAAATAGAATGGAAAGTTTTGAAGAGAAAGGCAAAGTACACAGCTACTAAAACCTTAATACTTATGAGAATGAAGTCATTATCAAAGAATTTTAGATTGATTGACCAGGTAGAAATTCCTTATACAAGAGCTGAGTTCAAGGATCTAATAACCTGGCTAAAAGAAAATCCCGGCACCCATTCCTATGGGTGCCGGTTACATAATGTGTTGGATAACTATTTCCTTGCCGGAGTGAATGCTAGTAAGTCTCCGGTTTCAGAATTGATCTCACGAGGACATCAATATTTGCTCAATGATCAGAAATGGTATGGGATGATCTTTCTCCAACCAAGAGAAAGATTATCTTTATACTTAAATGAAGAAGACTCTGTAACAAAGGGGATAGCTTTGTGGAGATTGAGAAAAAGAAAATAGAACAACGGCTAATATGTGGAGAGGTTTATGGTAAAGCCGAAAATTAAATACACTCAAAACGAGTTAAGAGAATTATCGGATATCCTAAGGAAGTCCTCTAATAACTTATGTAATAGCTTTGGTATAGTGCTCTGTTCTTTATTGGATAAAGAGTTTTCTTTTACTGTAGAGCCTACTCATGTGGGTAGCATTCAAGGTCATAAATTTCTTTATGACAATTACTCCTACAGATATTCAGTACTGTTTCTTAGAGAGCTATCAATGCTTCCAACAGAAATGAACGATGAGGATCCGGTAGTGAATGAGATTGTCTTGTGGAGGATAAAGAATGGAAAGGGGGAGTAACCCCCCTTTCGTTTATCCTCTAAGAAGTAGGGTTACTTCTTTGGCTATCTCAAGCAGAGAGGCGGCTTTCTCATAGACTGCTGCTTTTTTTCTACGAGCAGCACCCTCGGGGTTGATTTCATCATCAAGAAGCTTTTTTACATCTTTGTAGCTTTTCTTGGGATCGATAGCCGTACCAACCAGAATAGCAAAATTAAGATTTACTTTCTGAGCAGCATTAATCAGATCCTTACGTGCCTGATCCACTTCATCTTCACTTTTAAATGCTGGCACGAATCTAAGCTCTTCAATAATATCCAATACTTTATTAGCTGCTGAATGAGTTTTTGTTAAATCCTTAGTAACATTTACAAGAAGTTTGAGCTTATCGTTATAGTCTTCTCCGCTGGTAAGAAAATTATGGTATAGTTTTTGGCCTTTACCTTCTGATTTGCCCTTACCTTCTGATTTGCCCTTATCCTCCTTCAAGAATTCTTCTGGATTCTTAAGGTACTTCTCAAACATTTTATACATGTGAGGAGATACAGCAGCAAACTTCAAACATCCATCCCCGGTCTGCTGAATCATCTTTCGTGGATATGACACAGAACAACTCGGACATGTCATTTTTTCCGGTAGCTTGGAAAAATCGCCACGGACCCGAGCACGATTCCCACACATAGGACAAGTCAACGTCCCTGGCTCTGCCGGAGGCGGTGGAGGAGGCGTATCCATTGGCGGGGATGCGGGAGGAGCATCTTCTTCAATAATCTCCGGACCTCCCACCGGCATCGGAGGTATGGGCTTTTTCTTGACCTCATCCATTTCGATAGGAATGATCTTCCCGTCGTAATCAAGTTCACCGATGTTGATCTTGTTCTCAGGCTCCACCGGAATAACTTTGAGTTCAGAGCTATCGTAATCCATTCCATAATCACGCCTTGATCTGAGAGGCTGAGCCATGGATTCTTTGTCATTGTTTTTGGCCATTTTAATTACCTTTCGAATTTATCTGGATTTTTCCAAATTTTACTTGATTTAGAAATAACTAATAAGTATATTGTGTATTAGATTAGCCTAAAAAGAAATTTGTACTAATAAAATGATATTAATAGAATATCAAAAGGAGGCTACTAATGAGTGTCACCTCAATGCTTAGGCGTCTGCAGGATCTAAAGGACTATATGTCCCAAGGTATCCGAGGGTATCGACCCTGGACCCTCATCGATACAGAAGAGCTTACTGGCCCCTCTGAGACTGATAATGAGATCGTCAGCCAGTATGCTCCCCCGATCAATCCCAAAGATATAGAAAAAGTCTTTCGTCATTACGGTTATAAAGCTGAGTATGTGGATCACATAATCTGTCCTTCTGTGACGGTGTATGAGGTCTCCCTGGCTCTGGGTACCCGAGTCGGTCAGCTAATAAAGCTGGAGCGTGATATCGCCCGGGACCTTGGGTTGTCCTCCATACGAATCGTAGACAGAAAGAATTCTCCAAACATCGGTATAGAAGTACCTAATAAAGATCGACTGCCTCTCTACTTCAAGGAGACTGTACAGGATCTTCCTGAGAAGATGGATATCCCGGTGGTCTTTGGTGAAGACACTTACGGTGAAAATATCGTTCGTGATCTCACTAAGATGCCTCACCTGCTGGTTGCCGGTCAGACCGGTTCCGGTAAGTCTGTCTTCCTCAATACTCTGATCAGTACTATCCTGGCTACCAAGAAGCCTGAGGATGTACAGCTACTCCTGGTGGATCCAAAAGGCAATGAGTTCATGTCTTATGATGACGTGCCTCACCTGCTGGAGCCGGTAGCTACGTGTTTAGAGGATGCGCGTGAGATCCTGAGCTTTGCTATCAAAGAGATGGGTGATCGGTTTGATCTACTTAAGGAAGAGAAGTGCCGGAAGCTCTCCGACTACAACGAGAAGACTCAGGACAAGCTGCCTTACATCGTCCTGGTAGTGGACGAATTTGCGGACCTGATGCTTGCCGGTACTCCGAAAGAGAGAAAAGAGATCGAGGATATGATTGTCCGCGTTGCTCAGAAGGCACGAGCAGTTGGGATCCATTTGGTCTTGGCTACTCAGAAGCCTATCGCTAAGGTAATGACGACTCTCATTAAGTCGAACATGCCTGCGCGGGTATCCTTCAGGGTTCCCTCGTGGAATGACTCGAAGGTGATCCTCGATGAGAAAGGTGCCGAAAATCTGATTGGTCAGGGTGATATGCTTTTCTGTGATCCCCTTGCTATCGATGAGGCAGATAGAATGAAAAGGATACAGGCTCCTTGGATACCTGATGAAGACATTGAAATAATTACTAACCAATAGGAGTGAATGTGATACCGAATGTGAAAGCATCGCTGATAATGAATTATGTAGTAGATACTGCCAAGTTTCATCTGAAGAAACTGGGGACTATGAATGGTCAGCTATTCTTCTTTCGAGAAAAGGATGGCCGCAAGCCTCTCATTCAAGTACATGAGACTCTTCTCTATAAAGAAGCAAAGGTAATCGTGGATCAGACTCCAGTCGATATGACGGATAAGCAATTCGGTTTGAATATCGAGGGGGTGCTTTATCTGCTCCAGTCTCGGTCACTGAAAGAGGATAAGATAATTGATCAGTTCATACGAGAGTTCATGTCCTACAACGATGTAGATATGGTTGCTTTCGTAATGATCGGTTATCGGAAAAAGGTAGAGGAGAAAGATAGGGGTAGGAAAGATCTTAGTCTGGATATTGATTCTACCCGAGTGCTCCACGCTACTTACAGCCTACGGGGAGTCAAAGAGCTCTACTCCATGACTACTCCTCTCTTAGAAGCTGGCAATAAAAGACCTACGGAGGAGAACCCCGCAGACATTCATACGATACTAACGCCTTGGGAAATATGTTCGGATGAAAACTTCTCACGACTGGAAGTCGTAGCTAACAAAAACGGAGGGTCACTATGGAACTGAGTCGCCTTTTTTCTGATGGATCGCTGGTTGACATTGATATCTCGATGTGGACCGGTGAAAAAAGATTGCAGCCCGAAGACCTCGGTATCCCGAAAGAGTCTGTCCCGAAGACGTTTACCCTGGGTAGCAAAAAGCTGCTGCCTAAGGAAGTACGATCCAAGTTTAAGAACCTGGACTATGAGGCGCGTAAGCTTCTGGATTCAAAGAGCGTCTCCTTCCCTTTTGGTGGGGCACGATTCGTACCGAAGAAAGCCCTGGTGGAATTCGTTCAGGAGATGGATAAGCTGCAGCAGAAGTTCCAGAAGATTGTCGATGACCTGATTATCAATTACAACAAGTACAAGCTGGATATAAGAGCAGAGTACGTTGCTGCTGCGCACAAGGCTTACGACCGGCTGTCCCAGTTGAAGGGATTCGACAAGACCAGGGACGAATACATCAATGAGTTCTTGGCACGAGTCGATACCTTCTATCCAAATGTGGACAAGATCCGAGATAAGTACTCCATGGATTACCATGTCTTCCAGGTAGCCCTGCCTGATATCACCCAGGCCACCTATGAAGACATCGTCTCGGAGCAGAAGAAGATTGATATGATGGAGAAAGCTTTCACCAGTAAGATCAATCGTAAGATCGAGGAATTCGCTCAGAACATGATCGAGGAGATCCGGACCAAGGCAGAACTTGTCCTGGCAAAAGTGAATGATAACATGGCTCGTGGCGGTCGTGTGTCGGAAGCGACTCTCCGGATGCTCCGGAATATGATCAGCAACTATCAATCTCTGAATGTGATCGGCGACACTGTCTTCGAGAATGCCCTCCTGGAATTTAAGAAGAAGTACCTGGATGCATATGATGCCGAGTCGATCAGGAATTCCGAGAACATCTACAAAGAGATGTACCAGGAAATACAAAAACTCACGAAGCTGGCATGTGACCAGTCAACTATCAAAGCTCTGTTGGACGGTTACCGTAACAAGGTAAGCGTCTGATAGACGCTTACTGGAGGAACTATGTATCCATATTTAATCGCTGCGGTATTTGTCTACATTTGCTGGGGCATCGCTATCCTTCTGGGAAAGCTTATTGCTTTCCTCAATAGGAAGAAGCCCGTCTCCTTCAAGACGGATGAAGGTGACTTTACTGTATCGAGCGGTGTGGACAACTTGTTCAAGAAGAATAAAATAGAAGAAACTAATCCAACCATCCTCTATGAGGAATTGTGTGTACGGAATCCTGGGGATCATAAAAAAGATCCCAGGATTCCTTCGGTGATCTCTCAGTACAATGATATTATCCACGGCAAAACCCCGGACCCAGAGGGACAATATGCTCCCAGTGAAAAAATAGACGGAGAATTGAATGCTGATTACATCACGTATCTCAAAAATCAAAAAAAGGCTTTGAAAGCGAAAGGAGATAATGTAGAATGGATAAAGAATGAATTGGCTCGCCTCCAGAAAATTGATCGGGCTGATACTGCTGTAAGGGGATTTTTCTCCCAGCTCATCGATATGGGAATGCCCCCGGTATTATTTACAATGGTAGTAACAGAAGAGAGAATGGAATCCTACAGTCCTAAGGACTGGAAGGAAATGATCTCTCATATCAATGAGTATCTTGAAAATGATTGTGCGATTCAGAATATCGGCGCTTTCCTTCTGTATTACGATGACCCCGATATAATTTATAACCACTCAAAGATGTATCAATTTGATATGCTGCTCAAACATGGGATCCCCGTACCTTTGGCTAAAATGGTAATCGAAGATCAGATCCATATAGATACTATGATAGAAGTGATAACAAAGGTGCAAGAGCGCGGGTACGATTGGGACGAAGCTATGGAAGAAACATTTTCCGATCTGCTGGAAAATCAAGAGAGACAAGAATTTAGAGAGATGTACCAAGATATCGTGAAAAAAAGTCAAAAAAGAAGTTTAATTAAGGGAGATAAATGAGTACATTAATAACTATAATCATCATTTTGTTGCTGTGCTACATGCTTAAGAAAGCCAGCAGATTTCTGGGCATGTTTGCTTGGAAGATAGAAAAAGCGGAACGTGACAGAGCAAGATACAAAGAAGAATTATTGGGATCGCTAAAAAATATTGAAAAAGAGTTGTCACCCTCTGTCACAAATGATACAATAAATACTCAGGCTGTCATCGAGGACCAGAAAAATATTAGTGAAAAAGCTAAATTGCAAAAATCTATAGAGGAAGAATTGGGCATATAAAAAAAGCCCGCTGTTATTATATACTAAATCTATCTATGTTCAGGAGAGGTCTCATGAGTAACGCCCAGAAGGTCGTAGTCGAAGGTTTTTGGTCTAACGTAGAAAAGCATGAAGACATTATCCACCGCTGCTTTATGCATCTTTTTCAGAAGTACCCCGATCCTGATGGAACAAAGAATGCCCTTAACCACCTCCTGACCCAACTCCATCGCATGCAGGTCCTATCCGGAAAGAATGAGTACAAGCCCGAGCGTTACAAACAGGGCAACCACGATAAGGGGCGTCAGCAGCACATCTATAAGTGGACGGAGAAGATTCTTGGTGACCTGTACCGCCAGAATAAGCGGCAGAAAATCCGGTTTGCTCCTAAAGGTGATGTGGAAACGATTACTCCTTCCTCATACCACGATTACAATAAGAAGAATAACAGCTCTTTTGTTGACCCCATGTCCAGTGAGCCTACGGATCACACAAAGCAGAAGTTTGGGTACTTCCCGACCGTAGATCAGATGGGCAGCTTCGGTTGTGAGAATAGTGCTACTATGGCTCAGGATACTAGCTATGAGTGCGAAGAGCTCTATCATAGGATTATGGATTGTGCAAAAAGTACTCTTGAGAAAGAGGCTATCAAGCTGCGCTACGAGCATGAGCTCTCAATCACAGATGTGGGTAGCATCATCGGATGCACACCTCAGAATGTGAACATCATTCTGAAGCGCGTGCGTGAACGGTGCGCCACTCGTGGGCTGCTCCCTAAAAATTATAACACTGTGAAAGCTCGTGTACGCATCGCTAACTGATGCCTGATACAGCTCGCCCTCCACAAAAGCCAGGCTCCGGAATCGAAACGGTCGGAGCCTGGCTTTAATTTTCTATTACAGATCGGTATATTATATACCAGACATCTATAGAGATCCGGATAAAAAATGACCCTCACTAGATTACAAGTAAGTGTGCCGGTATGCCCTTCCACTGATACCAGTATCGGGCATGGAGAAGGAATCACCTGGAATAACAAAACCTATTACTATCGAAATGAATTAGAGATACCTAAAGATAAAGTGGTCTACCTACGGTGGGAAGGTAACTATGCCGGTCGGCAGATAGGTGAGAAGGAATGGATAATCGTAGTCTGGGATAAAGAAGGTTTCCTTTTACTTGAACATCTACATTATGATGTCCGAGGTTCCATGTCGAAGTATAAAGGAAAATCTGCAGAACAGGCTATCAGTATTATTACCGAACTTAACGCCACTCAAACAGCTATGTCCTTCATGGGGTTGAAGCCCTCTTGTCACCTGTGCGGTAAACCAGTAGTTAAAGTCTGCTCATCACAACCTACAGATGAATGTTACGAGTGTTATGTAAACACTAAAAAAGCTAACGTAAGGAAATGCTAATGTCAGCCATACATGTACTTAATTGTGGATGCTCAAGAGAGATGGATGAATTCTCCAATAAGATAGTAAGAATCTCTTTCTGCCAGGAGCATATCAACCATAATATAGATACCGAGTTTAACAAACTTCTGGTAAGAGCGGCGAAGAAAAAGGAACCCGAAGCCAACAAACCAACAGATTATGATTACTGTCCCCATTGCCGAGGAAGATTCAGCTTCAATAAACCTGGGGATGATTTTCTTTGCCCCTTCTGTAAGAAAGATATCAGAGATACGGACAGATACGCATGAAGAAAAAAGATAAAAAAGAAAAGCCCAGGTGCTGTTATGAGAGTACCTGTAATGGTCCTGACATGGATCTGCCGTGCTTTTGTACAGAAACGTGTAAGCATAAGGAAATTACTTCCAAGGAGTTATCTGGTGAACACTATAAGATATAAATTATTTAGAGTAACTCATATTCTTATAGGTATCCTCGTTTTGATTTCTTTGCCTCTCTTTTGGATACCTTAAGGATGGGTGGATTCGTAGGTGGACTGATAAGTTTTTATAAAGAGACATTCCAATATATGCGTAATGATAAACCATGGGGGCCAGTAGACGGATGCCTGATTATTCAAAGAAACTCGAAGAACTCGGACTAACCGACAAGCACGCTGCTGCAGTAAAGAGAGGCCTGGAGGAACTCCATGGAGCCCTCTGCCATCTTAGTCCAAAGGCAATGGCTATGGTTGATGGAATAGGCCTTGATAATATTATGGCAGACTTCTGCAATACAGAGGGGTTGTCACCCGTATCTAATCCATGTCGTAAAATAGCAATGAGGACTTATGGTAAAGTACTTTGAGAAACGAGTAGAGAAGAGAGCAAATGCTATGATAAAGCATAAGAGACTCTTTGCTTATATCATGATGATTGATTTGTGCCTTTATGTGTTTAAACTAATTGGTTTTATATCCAAGTATTGGGACTCATGGCACATGGGAGCATTGTTCAAGTTTCCCAAGAGAAAGAAAAAAGAAGAGGATATGAAAGATTATGAGCTACGAGGAAGAGAAGAGAAAGACTCAAGAGAAGATTGACCAGGATCTGTCAGAGAAATCTTTTGAGCTGAATAATTATTTAGGAAAGCCCGAGGGAACTTTTTCTGTTGTACCTGAAGAGGTGTTCTATAAAGAGCTTTACAATACCTACGTTCACCCAGAGGTAGCCCGGGATCTGCTTATGCATGTCCTGGGCTTCTCCTCATCTTTATTAGGACCCTCTGCTGATACTGATTGGGTGTACACTCTGAGGACATTCCTCACTACGGGTAAAAGAAAAGAACCTGATGAAGTGTTTGGGACAATCGGCTGTAGGATCTGGTGGATACTTTTTAAAGCCCCCGAAGATGTTTTGCCCCTCCTACTCAACGATCCACCCCCTTGCGCTAGTATTGCGCTCTGGCGTATACGCTATGGAAAACCGGAAACTGACCCACAGACAAAAGAACAAATAAAAAAACGGTTGGAACAACCAGAAAATAATGGCCTTTGGGGATCAGCAGCCGAAAGAATGGTGCAAATACTACTACGCCGGAATACTATGTGATTAAATACACAGATGAAGAAATAGATAAAATTATAGGGTTTTGTAAAAAAAGACCTCACAGCGCAGTATCAGAACCTGACGGTAGAGTATCAGTTGGTTTTGATATTGTATTAACAAGAGATCCAAAAATTTTTAAACATGTAAAAGGCGATAGAAAAATAGAGGTCAGTAGCTTCCGAAGGATTCTAAAAGAAATAGAATTCAGGGAAGCGTATATAGACAGCACTCCGGAAATAGATCAATATAAAGAAATGAAGATCTTACTTTTTTCGTCCAGGAAAGAGTTACCTCTCTTTTTAAACGATGATCCTGTAACAGCAAATCTCGCTCTCTTTCGAATAAGAAAGGCAGAAAAAGTAAAAGAATAGTAGCTCTCATAGAAAATGAGATCGAAAACCTTGCTGACATGGAAGAAGGAAAAGCAGCAGGAATCAGAAGTCCATGTCAATTTGAAACATACAAAAAAGATTACTGTTTCTTTATAAAACATCTCCTTTGATGAAAGGGCTAATAGGGCCTGGAATTCACTTGGCACACTCCTTGCGTTGTTTACCGGCGAAGAGAAATTCATTTAACAAAAAGGAGTGTACTATGTGGATGGTACCTACAGCTTCCCGCTACAACAGCCTATCAAATCTTCTGGACGAATTCTTTGACACTACTCCAACTAAAAACCACACCAGGTCCAGTTTCCCGGTCGATATTGAGGAGTCCGAAAACGCTTATCATATGACAGCGGAAATGCCTGGAGTAAAAAAGGAAGATATTAATATCTCTGTAGAGGATGGAGTCCTGAATATTAGTACCGAAACGAAATCCGAAAAGAAAAAGGAATCGGATGGGTATCGCTACTGTGAACGGCACAGAGGTAGCTTTGAAAGAACGTTTAAGCTGCAGGATGATCTCGATAGCGCGAAGATAAGTGCCTCGTATGAGGATGGGCTACTCAAATTAGAAATACCTAAAAAGGAAAAAGCAAAACCCAAACAGATAGTCATAAAATAACATATATTGTTAGGCCTATAAAAAGGGGGAGAGCAATCTTCCCCTTTTTTGCTTTAATTCTCCTTTCCACATAAGTATATTGGAAGGGAGGATTACTATGGCAACTGCATATAAAGTAAAAAGTAAACTTGTAGAGTGGAGAGACCCAAACACCTTTACCCACAAGTACTGGATACCTCTTCCTCCATTAGAGGAACGCATCGGTGAAGGCTACGCCAGAGATCCTGAGACTGGAGAAAAGATAGCTTTCCCTTCCTTGAAGACACTGCCGGAATATTTCGATATAGTCCAACCGGGTTACGTTATCTATCCAGTAGAGAAGGCTCCTACCCCCGAGAACTATGAAGTGGGGATTGAAACCTTCTATCAACAGAAGGAGTATTATACTCTCTTCTTTAATAAAGGGGAGATAGAAAAACTCCGTAAGGATTCACATGTAAAGAAAATACGGATCAAAAAATACCAGGTTTTTGTGTGGCCTAAGGAGGATGATCTCACGTTTAAAAGCAACGTAGAGATTCACGCAGGTGCCCCACCATGCTTTTGGGAAGCAGAGTTTAACACACTAAAGCAAGTAGTGGATTTTATTTTAAAGAATGTAGACAAGTATCAGAATATCACCTATATCGATGTTGATGAAGGGGACGGCCTTTATATTGATGGGTTTAAATTTTGGGTAGATATTCCTTCTCAATCGTTAATGGAAAAAATGAAAGATCTTAAGGGTCATGGGAAAAAAGAATAAGGTCAAAGAATCTCGCTTTTTCTGGGCTGACGGGACAAAAAAACTGTACTGCATAAAAAATGGATGCGGACCTTTCCGGGAGACAGACAAAAACATTCATATCTTTGGCGAGAAACAGGTAAGCTGTATCTGCAATAAATGTCGAGATTTTTATTATAAAGAGCACAAAACCGGACCTTCCGGTTATACAGCTGCCGGGAAAGGGTACGCTACGCACAAGGCACACTTACCTCAAAATCATTAATTCCTATATTTCATCTTTTAAAGCATATATTTGAAGAAGTCGGTTCCGGGATGTCGGACACACGAAATAGAAATCGTCCCTACTGACGGATAGAAGACAAAAAACCCTTTCAATCGTCTTTAATGGAGAGTTATGGCTCACAAATTCAAAAAAACAGACAAAGTATTCTTTAGAGTAGCTGGCATACAGGGTACCGGCACCATTGTAGGTAAGGCTGTAACCGAGCTTCCTGTGTTGGGGTCTGCACATATCGTACAAATGGATAAGCCTATTGAGGTCAACGGTGAAACAGAAGAATTCATTACTTGTTTTGAAGCTTGGATGGAGCCGGTTACTTCTCCTACCATAGAGGCGGGTGAACATCTAAGAATCATCAGAACTTTCATACAGTGTAAGTGCATCAACGGTTCGAGCGTCACCTGGGGAAGTACTGATATCTTAAATTTTTCCAGTGGGATTACGGTGAAACATATGGAAGAATTAGCCCAAAAGATAGCGGATACTGTAAAGCCTAAAGAGAAAAAAGAAGACCGTGGGTTTTTTCCTCTTCAGATCCGCTATGCAGATTCGCGTGAGCCTGTAATTGTGGAGGCTCCCGGAGATATTGATTCAGGCAAGAAGTTCACAGTACTTAAAAGTAATTACAAGGAGTAGTTATGTATTGCTCAGATTGTGGGTCTCTAATACAATACGGCGAGCATGGTTGTCGTGGATGCCCAGGACCTCGTTCTGATGGAGAGACTTATTGCTCAGAGTGCGGAGGCTCCTCATCTAATTGTATTTGTAATGATGGCCCTAATTACGTATCATCAAATTAAAAAGCACCAAATCAAAAGTGTATTGGATTTAAGCCTGTCATAGGAGATATACAGGGATCCGCACCCCTCATCAAGGAGTAACCCTTACAATAAAGTTTTTAAAGTATATTATAATAGTAACCTGTACTAATGGAGATGAAATGGTTATCACAATAAAAAAGCCTGATGGTAAAACGAAATGGACCCAAGACCTTTGCCACTGGGTCAAGAAATATTACCACCCACAGACTACTTTAAAAAATTACGACACTGAGGAAATAAAAGAAGATCTTTCCACGGTAATATTTGAATTGGATGGTAAATTTTACGGCCCAGTTCGCCAGTCCCTCATGCCCCGCCATTGCTGGCAGAACATTTCCAAATTCATGGCTGCTCGAAAAAACTCAAGGAAGCAGTCTGTAAAATCAGACTTCAGATATTCTTCAGACTACAAATCTCGTTTTGTACTCCTCGATCCGGACCAAACCTTTGAGCCAGGCTGGTGGAATAAATAGCTATGTCTAAAGCCTTAAAAAACGCTATACCAAAAAGCCATTACGAAATCACCCTTGATTTTCTTAATAGAGTATCAGGCTCTTTCAACGAAATGGCTAATGTAATCGAACAGAATTGCGGCACAGAACCCGATTTTGTAAAACTGGGCAATTATCTATCTACTACAACATCGTCATCCGCTAGCATAGAGAATAACACTCTTTACGCCAACGTAATGTTCCACCAGTATAACATGTGGCAAGCAGGTTCTCCTATATATTACATCACACCTCAGCTTGCGCTGGAGCTAGCCAAGACTGAGCTCAATGTTGATACCGATTTTCTGATGAGCCCTTTTAGAGAAATTCATGTACAAATAGAACCCGGACTTTTTTCTATCAATGATGGTGAAGGATCTTATCCTGTTATTGGCTTCTATGTCTTCTTTAATAGGCATGAAAGCGGGTTGGTGGAAGTCCGTATTATGGCGGGAGCTATTATAAGTATAAAGGACGGCTTTGTAGATGATACTAATTTTTACTACAAGCTTTATTTAAAGCCTGGCAAACTCAAGCCTATGCTTAAGGAATACCTTGATAGTATCACCGCTTCCAATAAGCAGGAAGATTTAGAGAGGTTTGGGGGCCATAGGAATATCGCGCACATCGAAGATTTCACATACTTCGTGATGAATGTCCTCTTGTATCTGACAAGTAAAGACCCGGATATTATTAAACAGCTACCCGTAAACTTTGACGATCAGATAGCAGGTCTAAAAAGCGCTGGAAAAGTAAAAAAGCTTCTCCGGAAAAAAGATAAGTACACTCAGAGAACTATCAATATCGTTGGCCCCCACTATCGGTTAAATACAGAAGAGTACAACGATATGAAAAACGCCGGGGGCATCGGCGGGTGGAAGCTTAAGCATAAGATTAAGGTGAGCGCCCACTGGAGAACTCAGTGGTACGGTAGCGAAAAAGAAGGAACAAGACGTTCAGAGAACATACGAATAGAATCATACACAAAAGGCCCGGACGCGGCAGAGCTGCTTACTAAGAAAAGGATAGTAAAATAATGCCCTACGTATATATTAATGGAAAAAGATTTAAACAGCCCTGGGATAGGGAATGGGAGTCTCCCCCGAATACGTGCTGGGTACCGTCCTACAAAATGGAGGTAAAAGTCTTGAAGCACATCCCTGCGAGCCAAAGATTAGAATAGCTGAACAAAGTAACCCTGTGCAAAATATAATATACTCGGAACCTCCCGATCTACTTTATAAAACCCTAAGCAATAGCGCTTTAATTAAAATTTCCAAATAAGTATATTGTTCTAAATAACTACACAAAAATCCACCGGAGTAAAAATTATGTGGTCTTACCTAAATTTGGTAAAAGAAGTATTACATGCCCCATACAAGGGAAATCGTACCGGCGTCAAAGCCCGTTCAATAAGCGGTTATATGCTGCAACATGATATGAGTGAAGGATTCCCTTTGCTCACCACAAAGAAAATGCCCCTTAAGATTATTGCCGTCGAACTGGAAGGTTTCATTAAAGGCATAACCGACAAGAAGTGGTTCCAGGAACGAGGATGTAATATATGGAATGAATGGGCAAGTCCTAACAAAGTTCCTTATGGACATGATGAAGAGACCAAAGCCAATATGATGGCGGAGTCCGATCTGGGTCCTATATACGGCTATCAGTGGCGGAATTTTAACGGAGACTACTTCAACTCAAAAGGTGAAAAGATCACCGAAGAGATGAAGCAAGCCGGTTATTATAACCAGTATAATACAGGCACGGACCAGTTAGCGGAACTGGTAAACAAGCTGCACACCAACCCCCTCGACCGTAGAATGATTGTTTCTGCCTGGAACCCAAACCAGCTCCATCAGATGGCTCTCCCTCCCTGCCACCTGATGTTTCAGGTCGTAGTCACCGGGGAAAACGCGGATATACTAAATTTAAATTGGGTGCAGAGGTCCTGTGACCTGATGTTGGGGATCCCGTTTAACATTGCTTCCTATGGCATGCTGTTGCTCTTGCTGGCAGCAGAAGCGGGTATGAAGCCCGGGAAGCTGTGTGGTATGCTCGGAGATGTCCATATATACGAGAACCATATAAAGGGTGCTGTAGAGCAGTTGATGAGAGACCCGCTCCCTCTTCCATCTTTGGAGTTCCCGGGCTTTAGTGGCTTCTTTGATTGGGACCATACTCAACGCAAACTTGTTAATTACCAGAGCCTCCCTAAAATCGAATTCCCTATTGCCGTATGAACATATTAATAGTAGCAATGACGAAGGACAGGGTAATAGGTAACGATAATTCTATACCCTGGTATATTAAAGAAGACCTTAAGAACTTCAAAGAAGTAACTGATGGTCATCCAGTAATTATGGGACGGAAAACCTGGGATTCCATCCCTAAGAAATTCCGCCCACTGCCAGGTAGGTATAACATTGTAATCTCCCGTTCGGCAAAACAAAAAGAGAACATAGAGGGAGAGCTGCGCTGGGTGAAAAGTTATGAAGAAGCTCTCCAAGTAGTTGATGAGCTATATAGTTACCCCGTAGATACCTTTATCATTGGTGGCTCTACAGTCTATAAAAGAGCTCTGCTGGAAGCGGACAGGCTATATATCTCTTGGGTCAAAAAAGATTATGACGGAGATACTTTTTTCCCTGAGATTAATATGAACGAATGGCAAGAAGTTGAGAAAAAGGATTTCGATGAGTTCCTCTTCATTAAGTATAGGAGAAAATAATGGCTATACAGGAGCTATTTGAAATAAAGACTATACACCTGCGTCTCCTCAGGCGTCTAAATATTATTTGGAACAAGGATTCCTATCAGGGATCTCCTATGGTGTATCCTAAGAAGCCCTACGGAAATTCTGATATCATAGGAGACGTAGTGAAAGAGATGTTCGGTAAAACCCGAGATGAGTGCTCTAAGGATGAGATTACCGAAGCTCTTTATATCCACAGAGAAATGCATACTGTTTTAGAGGTGGTGACATCATCCGGATGTTTTTATCCGGGAGAATACAGAAAGCATAAATCCGGTAATTGGGTGTATGCTAAATTTGTGAATTCCCCCTGTGATCTCTATGAACTTCTTGACCTGCTTCAGGAAGAAGCTCTGAAGCAGGATCCTGAAAGTGTAGAAGAGTTTAAAAGATTAGATGATAAGGAAGCAGTATACTTATTTCATAATACACTAGGAAAAAATCTAAGAAATTCATATTCCCTATGGGATAATAAATCCCCCTTACATAATTGGTTTCTTTCTCAGGGTATTTTTCATGCTGATGATATGTCTGTTATTATCCTGACATCCCTTCATAGAAAACTTAAAGGTCAAGATATCAATTTACAGGAACAGATAAAAAATTACCAGGAGTATTGGAAAAATGCCAACGACAACACCGGGACCACTATATTTACTATTTGATGGACTCAACTTCCCTCTCCTCATTTTCGGCGTTTTGATTGTATGTGTCACTGCATACTATATCACAAAGATTTTACATTGTAACCAATGTGACATATTAAAGAAAGATGATGACCTGGATATGATCCTGGATCAGATTGACTCTTATGATAGTATATCTAGCAATGAAAAGTTTGAGCTCATGAAAACTGCTATTATATCCTACTACTCGGATCTTGAGGATATCAAAGAAAAAGAAAAGATCCTTAATCCTAAGGGAGGCTCTTGTGGAAAACCCAAATAAAAAATCGATTAGTCAGCTACAAAAAGATGTCAAAGATACTTTCGAGGGAGCCTTTGGAAGCACCCCGCTTACTCAACGATTAGATGATATCCTTGGGGAGGCCATAGAGCTTAGCCGATATACCGATCTTAAAAATCTCCGGGAAGAAACAGGCGATCTTTTGGCAAGCACTATCCAGTTAGCGAATGAGTGCGGTTGGGATATAGAAGACCTTATCACAGAGAACCGGCTGAAAATAGAGAAAAGAAGGTTACAGTATAAATCCCTGGGTAGAAAAAAGAAGATTGCCATCTTAGGTGGGGCCTTTAATCCTATCCATGTAGGGCACATACAGATAGCTCAATTTGTACTCAATACAAGTAGAACATTTGATGAAGTCTGGCTAATGCCCTGTTATAATCACATGTATAACAAAGAAATGGCCTCTGCTGACCATCGTCTAAAAATGTGTGAGATAGCTGCTGAGGAAGATGCCCGTATTAAAGTATTTGGTTATGAGATACAAAACGAACTGAGCGGTGAAACCTATAATACGGTGAAGCGCCTCCTGGATACTGATCTGGCTAAGCATGAATGTGACTTTAGCTTGATTATGGGCATGGACAATGCAAATACGTTTTCCAGTTGGGTCAACTATAAAGAACTGGAAAGAATGATCCGGTTTGTCGTGGTCCAAAGGAAAGGGTACGAAGTAGATCTAAGTGTAAACTGGTACCTGAAGAACCCTCATATTTTTCTTTCAGACGCTGAAATTATGGGACTGAGTTCGTCTTTTATCCGGAACCATTTATTGGATAGACCACGCATTGCTAAAGGCATGGAAAACCACTTTACTAAAAAGATGGCTAAAGAAAAAGTTAATGAGCAGTTCGAAAAAATAGTGGAGAATTGGCTACACCCAAACGTCTATAAATATATCGTGGAAAATGAACTATACTTTGATTGAAAAAGATGAGTGGGCCTGGGCTACCCGCTCGTCTTTTATTAAGAAATTTTGCTGGGAACATGAGAATTGTATAGCAGCAGGGCACTACCTATCAACTATGCTGTGGCCCTTAGGAGAAGTGCGATTAGTAGGCAGCGCTAAAAAAGGCAAAGCCTATTACCAAACCCACCTACATGATATAGATGCCGTTCTTTTTACAAAATTTGATGATTCAGGACTTATATCCGATTTTATCTATGAAAGAGTTAAAGGTTATTGGTCCTCTGCTTTTGAATTAGACCTGGATATTTTTTGCTACGGAAACTTCAAGAGGCATATACGAAGGTATAAGTTGCCCCGTAATCGTATGGATGACGAAGTCAATCTTAATATTTATTTTAACCCTCCTGGGATGAGAATATGGGAATATCTAAGAACAATAACGTGGAAGTACTTGCACTCCCGGTGTCAGAGATCACGAAAGAAAAATGTTACTCCGGGAAAATTTTAGCTCCTGATGATTTAATACCTCATTCTAATCTACGTATAAATGAGCTAAATAATTTCTTAAAAGAAATATGTTCCCAATACGCTCTACGTATTGAGGATATAGTAAAGATAGTCAGGATGAATGAAAAATCATTCGGCCCGATAACATGGTCCTATATAGACGATATCTCAGATAAACAGTTGAAATCAGTTCTGCTGTCGTTTATTTATGCCATTAGAGACGCCGGATACGGGCCTATAAAAGAGTTATTGCCTCAATGGAAGGTATTTCTAAGAACATACGATCCGCGTAGTATAAAAAAGAATTTTTTCTTATCCCTTTTGGATGTGTTCTGCTTTAGAGTAAAAAAGTATGAATACTTTTTATACGCCGAAGAGTTTGTTAATCCATATACTTTAGCTCGAAACGAGATCCCCCTACATATCAATAGGGAATGGGGTAACATCTATGATAAACAGTTTTATATGAAACTTCTTAAAAAGCATAATGTGATCGCCGAGAATAGGGAAAAACCGGATATCGACAGCGAAGATGCTCCTATCTTTAGTAAAACTAACATTAATTTAGAAGAAGAGAAATTAGTATGAGACCAATGATTTGTATTGACCTGGAAACCGGAGGATTGGGACTGAATGATGATATTTTATCTATTTCAGCTCGTCTATTAAATAAGGACGGTACTCCTACGGACACTGTCTTTAGTAGCTACGTAAAACCTACAAAGAAGCCATCTAAAGAGGCGCTGCTCATTAACAATATTAATGAAGAACAACTTGCTGCAGCTCCTACTAGAAAACAAGTTGCTGAAGAATACTTTGAGTGGCAGTTTAAACTCGCTGAGGGGAAACAAAGCACCCCGGTAGGACATAACTACTGTAGCTTTGACAGCCCCCGACTTAATCTTTTCCTTACTGAAGAAGCTTATAAAAAGCTCTTTCATTACCATGCTGTAGATACAATGGTAATCGCAAAAAATCTGAGCATAGCCGGGTACAATCAATTTAAATCGGTGAGTCTAAAAAATTTGATAGAACTTTTTGGGCTCAAAGTGCCTGAAGGGCATTCACGTCATAACGCTGATGTCGATACATATATGACAGGTTTTGTTTTAAATAAGCTATTTACAATAGTATATCCTAATATATGGACCAGATTAATTCGAGTATTTAACCCTCAGTATCTTGGGGTGCCCGTTAACAGGTAGCTAAAAATGATTCTTACCCAAAGCAAATCGACGGTAACAACTTCTGAGGAATTCCAAGAGCTAGAGTTTGGGATTAAGTCTTCTGACATGGGTTTGATCTTGGATATTCTTCGTTCAAAGATGTATAAGAATCCTATACAATCCATATGTAGAGAAGTAGCCTCAAATAGCCGGGATGCTAACCGTGAGGTTGGATCCAATAAGCCGGTGCGGATCGGTATAACAAACCATAGCTTTGTTACTACCCAGATGGCTGTATACTTTGAGGACAACGGCCCAGGGATATCCCCGGATAGAATGGCAGATGTATTCGTGAACTATGGGGCTTCTACCAAAAGAACCTCCAATGAGCAAACTGGGGGGTTTGGTTTAGGAGCAAAAACCCCGTTTTCCTACACCGATAGCTTCTACATCATTACTCGATATGAAGGTGTTGAGTATACCTATGTGGCTGCTATTGAAGACGGTAAAAAAGGTAAGCTATACGTTCTGACAAAGACAGAAACAGATAAAAGTAACGGCACCACGGTGGTTATCCCTATCGATGAAGATGATAGAATGGAATTTGAGGAGGGTATAATTACCGCCACTTATTTCTGGGATAAGCCCCCGGAATACGAAAATATCACCTTAAATGAAACCTCTTTGAATATTTCGTATAACTGTGATGACTTCATAATATATGACAACAGTAACAACTTTCGAAAATACTTTGGAATATTAATAGACGGTATTTATTATAGCTTGGATACCCAAGTCTTGAATAAAGATCACCTTCTTTCTTACCCCGGTTACCAGTATGTCTTGTTTAAATTTCAGACCGGTCAGCTTACAATTTCAGCTAACAGGGAAGCTCTTCAATATGATAACCGAACTAAGTACCAGATAAATAAAAAGATTAAGTTGTTTATTGATACCTGTGTGAAGTTTGGTAATCAGGTTTTGGAGGAATCCTCTACATACATTAAAAAGGCAATCTTACTGAATAGACTTAATGGTCTCAGTGGAAAAGAGGATTATCGCCTTGATATGCTGAAATATGTGATACAAACTAAAGCTATCAAGGATCTCGAATATAAGCACAATGGGGTGCCGGTATGCTTTAGCATGCAAAAGGATTTTTCACAATTAAAGTTTTACCTTTACACAAAAACTCTTGGTGGGACTGTATCACGCCAGGATATGGACTTCTTTAATAACCAATTTAATAGTTACCCTATTTATTTTGGTGACTCTCCGAGAGTAAGTACTCAAAGGAATCGGACAATATTCAAGGACAACACCAGCTTTATTTTTATTAAGCCAGCTCACGAGTTCTACTATAAGTGGCCCGAGTTCTCGTTTAGTGACAGAAAAAAGAACGCAAAAGCTATGAGAGCTACTTTAGCTCAGATAGATCTTCTAATGAGTAGTGGAATGACAATAAGCCTCTATTCAAAATTAGAAAAAACCAGGGCACCCAGAGGAGCCATAGCTGCGGTACCCCAAGAAGAGGGTGTGAAAAGGTATCCTGTCCGGGCTTTTTACCCTTTAGATACTTATCGGGAACCTCATATTTATAATACACTTAAAATAGAAGATGGGAAATTTTATGTAGGCGGTAAAGAGATTGATCCGAAAAATGCTTTTTATGTGACTACTTCTAATCTTTTAAGCTATGACAAAAACCATCCTGATGCAAAGCTTGCAGGAATTATTAATGCACTAAAGGAAGAAAAAGAGCCAAGCTACCTGGTAGTTTTTGTTAATCAGAGTAAGGCAAAACATATAGCCGGTAGGATCAAGTCTTCTGAACAATTTTACAAGAGTTTACCCCTGAGTACTAAAAAAGCTCTGGTAGATCTCAACATTTTTGCCGATTACTCCTTAAAGGGAGATGAGACTTTAGCTGATATATGTATGGAGAATATATCGGTGTATGAGAACCTTAAATTTGAGAGTGACATTGGGAAAACAGTAGTAAAGATGTGGGAGAATATCAGAGAAAAATATGGAAGAAAACGTAGAATGGCCAATACCCTACGATACATAGATGGTACTACTAAAAACAAAATTCTTAATGAATTAAAAGACTATGCTGAAAAATCTATAGTCACTGAAGCTCAAAAGGTTACAGTAGAGTTTTTCTCAACGTTTAAACTACTCAAGCCTCTTTTAAAAGAATTGCGTTACACTAGTAAAACGAAGGAAATGAAAGACGGATTACAAGAATACGTAGAGAATAGAGAAGAAATCCTTAAAATAAAAGGTCTATTAAAATAACTTAATACTGGAGGGCCTAATGGCTAATGCCGTAAAGTGGATGGAATCCGCTAAGCATCTGATTGTGGTTTGTGATGACAAAGAACCCTGCGTGCTTCTGAAGACAGATAAGCGCTACAACCAGGCCTTGGAATTGATCCAGAATATGGATAAAGAGGGCTTGGCTAAGTTTCTTTTCCTCGGGGAAGCTATCGTAAAGAGGTACGAACCCGCAGTTGTAATCGAGGGTAATAAGGTGATTCTGGATGGAGAAGTTGTACATAACACCATTACAAAATATATCCTAGATTTTTACAAGAACGACCTGGATATCGATCCTTTGGTGAACTTCTGGAGAAATGTACGTGAAAATCCAAACCCGGGATCCCGCGAACAGCTTTTCTGTTTCTTGGAGTTCCATAAGGTCCCCCTTACTCCTGACGGTTGCTTCCTGGTCTACAAAGGAGTGTATAGGTCCCCTAACGGTGACTTTTACGATTGCCACACACGCTCGATCCGGAATAACGTAGGTGATATCGTAAAGATGGATCGCTCTCTGGTAGATAGCAACAGGAGTGTTACATGTAGCAGTGGGCTGCATGTAGCTACCTATGGATATGCTCATGGAGTTTATGGCGGAGATGTTTTGCTTGAGTGCAAAGTGGACCCGAGAGATGTTGTAGCCATACCCAATGACTATAATAATCAGAAAATGCGTGTCTGTGCCTATGAAGTGATTTGTACAGGTAAGTCCGAAAGAAAGGATCTATTCCTCCCCTGGGATACTATCCGTAAGCTTCATCTTACCAGCAAAAAGGAACAGACTGAAGATATCAAAAAGAAGAAGATCGGAAAAGGCAAAAAGATCAACATAAGGGGTTTGTCCGCCCGGGAAATCGTAGACACGGTCACCGAGAAGACCGGGGAGCTCATTACCTTTAGCCTGAAAAGTAAGCGCAGTATTGAGAAAAAGGCTATCGAAATTTTGCGCGATTTCGGGTTTAAGGTTGATGAAGTTTGAGACTGCCTAATATGGAAGATGAAAAAGCAGGAGTATTTTTTACTCCTGCTTTTTTTGTATTTTAGTTAGGTTCTCTAAAAAAGTATATTCCTTATGAAGGAAAATGTATCTTCTGAAAATATTAGTAAATGTAGGGAGAAAAAACAATAATGAATGATGATCCTCTTTATTCAGAAATTTCTAATCTGATGGGTGAGCCGGAAGAAGCCGGGAGATTCAGCCCTACAGAAAAAGTGTGGTCAGAGACAGCAGTTAGGATGGCTATGCTTAAGGCCTATAATGCTGCCCTGGATAAAGTAGCTAATAAGTCTTCAAAGAATATAGAAATTACTGGAGAAGTTACGGTAATTGTCCCTACAGGCACCGATGAAGTATTTCTGCGGACTAATTTGCCCTCTCCATTTTCTCCCAGCGTTGATCCTAACCCAGTGAGTCTCCAGTTTAAGACTCCCCACAATAAGGGTGAGGAATATGTGAAACGAGTTTTTGGGATTAATCCCAAAATCATAAAAGTATAGTGAGGCTATAATGCAGCTACGTTCTCTCTCTCTATCGCAGTACCTACTAAGGGTGTGTAAATTACTGCAAATTCTGCGTATCATCTATGGATAACAATGAGTATAAAGATCGTATTACTTATCCTGATTACCGATCCGAAAACGATTATCTTGACTGTATAAATTTTTGCTTGGAGAGAAACTTTGAGTCAATGGTAATAACAGGCACCGGTGAGCCTCTGGTTAATACCAGGTTTCTTTCTTGGCTCTCAGGTATTCTGAGAGGAGCAGAAAGAAGATTCCGTTGGATAGATATCCAGACATCAGGAGTTCTTCTAAGTGGAAATACTAAGCTTTATAATCACCTACGTGATAGCCTTCGGGTCAAGACGGTAAGCCTCAGTCTTTCTCATTTTTCCAATAGCCACACTAACGCAGACATTAATGGTATACCCGCTCAATTGCAATTTAACATTGAAGACCTTTGCACAGAGATCCTGTCTTACGGTTTTAACCTACGCCTCTCCCTTAATCTTTGGAAAGCCTACAACGATATCGATATAGCAGATATCATCCTTAAGGCAAAAAAGCTTGGTGCATCTCAGATTACTTTTAGAAAACTTTATACTTCAAAAACAGAGTGCCCCCAGAACACCTGGGAGCCAGGACAGAAGCAGTATACTCTATAGACAAAGCTGTGGAGCTACTAAGAGCTAAAAAAGTGGATGCCGTGGTGACAGACATGCCGGTGGTAAAATTTATGGCCCAAAGCAATTCGGATTTAGCTAACGTAAGGGAGGTTTTCAGCAACCAGGATTATGGCATTGGGCTACAGACAAGGAATGAGTTGAGAGAGTCTATTAACTGCACACTCCTAGAACTAAAAAAGAATGGCACCTATGGAAAACTCTATAACAAATACTTTGGGAACGAATAATGAACGATACCCTCTCTAACAAAATCAGGCAGATTGCAGTAGACAAACTCGGCGACGTAATGGAAGGCGATCTGACTGAAAAGGATTTTGAGACGATCATCAACATCTACATAACCACGATAGAAGATTTTTCTTCAGACGATAACCTACAGATAGATTACCTCAAAAAAGAAGTCGTTCGCAGAAGAGAGCAAGAAGGCATCCCCATAGATAACGAAGAAATGATGATTCTTAATTCAGCCTTTGAGCATACAGAGGCTTATTTGGAGTCATAATATGCAGATCAGGGTTAAGTATATCGAAAACCCGGAGGAGTACTATTGCTCTGTCCTGGTGGATCATGAAGTGGTGCTTTCAAAAAAGCCATATGCCAGGCTGCTGGTTGAGAAAGGAAAATCCCCTAAAGTCATTGGTTTCACCAAAAAAGAGGTACTGGTGAAGTTGAAGCTGTTTGAAGGGGTTTTTGCCGATTTGCTCATCCCAAAACAAAAGACAGAGATCTTCTCCATAAAAAACGGACAAAGAGAAAAAATTCTTTTTACATAATCTATTATAAAAAAGTATATTCTTATTATGGAAGAACATAAAAAAATTCACCCCAGTTTCGGGCAGCTCTCAATACACCGCATTACCAGTGGCGGTAGAGTGCTGTATGGATCCTCTTTGAGGCATACTGAGACCATCCGTATGCGTCTTAGTTCCTCCGAAGCTCACAGAAGCCTCAACAACACGAGGTATTTTCCTTCAAAGACTCTTTTCGAAATCGAGATGTCCCCTCAGCAGTTCGCCCAAATGATTACTACTATGAACAGGGCGGATGGAACTCCTGTTACTATTCTCCGGACACAAAACGGAGAAGTTGAAGGTTGCCCCTACGAAAACGAAAGAGAAACCTTCAGCAAAGAATTCAAAAAAGATATCAATGATATTACATCGAATGCCAGGGGTTTAATAAAAAAGGCTGAAGAGCTGTTAAACCAAAAGAGCGTCCGTAAATCAGATCTTAGAGAACTCCTGTCGGTTTTGAGAAACCTGAAAACAGATCTTTCCTCGAACCTGAGCTTTGTAGAAACTCAATTCCAGGAGGCTACAGACAGAGCTGTTTCTGCCGGTAAGCATGAGATTGAATCTTTCTGGCAGAACACCATAGAAAATCTCGGTGTACAAAAACTGGCTGAGGGCATGAAAGCCCCTATTCTTCTTACTGATAGCCAAGAGTAAAATAAACCATAGGCAAAAGCGTAAACATGATGTCCATTTAGGGGCGATCTCCGGATCGCCTTTTTTGTCTATTTAATCCTTTATAAAACTTATTAGAAAAAGTATATTAGTATAAAACTGTCCAATTATCAGCGATTAGAACATCATGAATAATCGAAAAAGCACCGTTACCGAGATAAATTACTTAAATAAAAGGGTGTCCGAATCAGAAGACCGACTAGAAAAACTTCGAGACCAAAGTAAAAACATTAAAATACAGATCAGAGACGAAGAAAGAAAATTACTCCGGGCAAAAGAAAAAATAAAGGTTTTGACCGAAAAATCTAAAGACCCTATTATCTCTGACCACGCAATAATCCGCTATCTTGAACGAGTAAAAGGGTTAGATCTTTCCGAGATCAAACAATCAATTCTAAACGATAAACTGAAAACTATGATATCAACCCTGGGGAATGGAAAATTTCCTTGTGATGATTTTACTGCGATAGTAAAAGATAACCAAGTCATTACAATAATAGAAGGAGCTAAGAAGTGATCAGGCGTAAGGAACCGGTGAGTTTGCCTCGTATTGTAATTATAGAGTCCAATATTAACTCTCCATTAAAACAGATGCAAATGCTTGTAAAAAGCTATTTCGATGAGTGCAGCCTTATAAAGAAAAATAACAGGTCAGAATACTACAACAGATTCTACGGACTCGATAAATACGTGGAGCATAACCTCAATGAGGTAGGTATTGTATTTCAAGTCACAAGAGAACGAGTAAGACAGGTTATCACAGAAAGTGACTCTAACCTCCTCAAGCTCGCTAAGGGTGACATGGTGATTACCCCACGCACCATTTATGATATAAACTACACAACTGCTATCAGAAGTTTTATTGCGGAGAACCAGAATAAGTCATTAAGGACTCACCAGGAGCTCGTAGCTCTTCTACAGCCTGAGAACCCTGTTGAGGAGTCATTCGTATACCCTCTAATGGGACTGTCTGGGTTTGTGAAAAACGAACATAATGGGTTGGTGCTGTACCGGCGTAAAAAACTGACGATGGAAAGCATCAAAAACCTAACAAATAAAATTGATAAGTTCCTGAGAAAGGAAATTCTACCGGTTCCTATAGAAAAAATTAGTAAAAGCATTAAAAAGCCTACAGATCTTGTTCTTTCTCTTATGAAGCTGATGCCTCATGTAGTATCAGAAGAAGAAAAGTATTATATACACGATCAAAGCCTGTACTCCACAAAGGATCTCGTTTATAGAATCTTCTATGAAAAAGGAAAAGAACTTTCCATGAATGAAATTAAAGCCGAGTTGAAAAGTAGAGGAGTAGCTCCGCCTATCTGCCCCAACTTAGGTTTGTCGCTCGATAAACGGTTTCAATGTAAAGGAAAAACAGGGATTTGGGGGTTGCGTGAGTGGAATATAGACTCCGCTCATCTGTATGATGTTATGTTAGATGCTTTAAGATTCCTAGGCAAACCAGTAACAGCGGCTCAGCTTATCACCTGCATACAGAGCCGCCGCCCAGAGGTAAGAAACGTAACGATTTATAACTACCTAAATCATTATAAACACCTTTTCTGTTTCTTTGATGGGGGCCTTATAGCTCCTGCCGAAAATAAGAAAAAGTACAAGAACCTTAAAGTAAAAAAACATCGAAATATAAAGCGCTATGCCTCCCAGCAGCAAGTGGATAGCATCATGGTTAACTACCTGAAGAAAAATAAATCTGCGACTGCCAAAGAACTGTATGCCGAGGTAAAAAAGCATTACCCTTATTCGTGGAATGGGTTTTATGTAAGGCTAACAAAAAGCCCCTACCTAACCTATCGCGCTTATGATTTCCCACGCAAATACAAATTAAAAGATAAAGTCATTATAGTAAAGGAAGATGAAAAAGAGCTCAAGTCTGATAAGGTGAGAAAAGAAATAATAAAGATTCTACAAAGAACAAAAGGGTTTTCTATGCCTTTCCCTAAACTTATCTCCAAGGTGACTGCTAAGACTGGATGCCAAAAAGTTATGGTATACAAAGTCGTATCAAACACCTCTAACATCGTTACTGAGGTATCGAGACACGATGCCCGTGCTAAGGATATAAAACTCGTAATTTAATTAGATTAACCACATTAGTATATTAGATCATGGAAAAAATATCAATAATTGTTACAGCGCTTTTACTCCTGAATCTTGTCATTTTCTTCTATCTGATATATCAAAAGAAAAGAGTCAAGAAATCAGCAGAAGCTTTAAAATACCATAAGATAAAAACGAGAACTTTGTCTGAAGCTGCTAAAAAAAGAGATAATTCCTGTAGGAAATTTTACAAGCTAGAAGACTCTGAATGGCTCTACAATCAATACGTAAACCTTAAAAAAACCTCTTCCAAGATAGCAGAGGAATTAGGAACTGTAAGTCCTAACGTTTTAAGAGCCCTGAAAAAACTTAAAATAACAGTACGAACTAATTCTGAAGCTCAAAAATTAGTTACTCATAAGTCTAAGTATGCTGTATTAAATGACCCTATTTTTCTAGAAAAAAGTATAAAGATAAAGGCACTACATCTATCGCCTGTGAGAATAATATTAAATCTTGTAATAGCGTCAGGCAGTCTCTTATAAGACACGGACTTGAGGTTAGAAATTTTAGGACAGGCCAAACCCATAACAGAAATACCGATTTTTTTTGTAGAAAATATGGAAGCTATTGATGGCGGCCTAGCAGGAAACGCATACTTAAGGCGCTATAATAAATGCGGCGATCTTTCTGCTCCTTATTTTTCTAGGACTAATAAACCGTATGCCCATGTATTATGGGTAGCTTCCCAATTATTTTCAAAAGGGCATAAGAATAAGATTAAACCTTTATTCGATAAAAGATATAATAGAACATACTATAACTTTAGAACCTTATCCCATGATAGCCTCATGCCTTATTTCAAAAGATGGTACCCAGAAGTTAATCCTTATGGCGGTAGGCCCTATGAAAAGATAATCCCAGAAGATGTTTCTATTACACCCTTAGCCCTTCTCCACTGCTTTTTGGACGATGGGACTACTTATCAAAGAAGAAAGGAATCTAAGACAAAACAAGTGTATGCTACTTTATGCCTGGAAGGATTCTACAGAGAAAATTTAGAGATGTATTGTGAAAAGATTAAAAAAGAATACGGCTCAGGCATTAATATAAAAACAAGACCGTATACTCATGGAAAAGGTTACCGGATAGAAATAACCCAGGGCTCTTATCAGGATTTTATGAACATAATAGGTCCCTGCCCAGAAGAATTAAAAGAATGCATGGGACATAAATGGAAATAGTATAACTAAAAAATGTATCATTTTTCAAAAGGATTAAAAATGATAATCAGGAGCCAGCTTTCTGAAGACATCAAGAAAGCCATGAAAGAGGATGATACCGCTAAGAGAGACGCTCTCAGGTATCTCATGTCCAAGCTACAGCAGGTAGAAGTAGACACTCGCAAGGATATCTCAGACGATGCCGCCGTAGATGTAATCAAAAAGCAGATTAAGCAGAACCGGGATTCCTTGCAGTACCTTGAAGGAGACTCAAACCTTTACCAAAAGGATAAAGTCACTTATGAGATATCTACCTGGGAGGTATACCTGCCCAAGCAGCTTTCTGAAGAAGAAGCTACTGAGGCAATAAAAGAAATGGCGGATCAACTTGAAGCTACTGATATAAAGCAGATGGGAAAACTCATGGGACAAGTCAAAAAAGAGCTAGGAGCGTCAATTGATATGCCCATGGCCTCCAGGATCGTTAAAAATCTTTTGACTAAATAGTATGGGAAAATCTATTTATATATCAGATAAACAATTTGAAGCTATCCAAATAGCCGCAGATGCTATACGCACTAACTGTGAGTCAGCCGGGGATGAATACGTAAAAGAGCATTATCCTGTCTATAAGGAGTTAGAAAAGCTAGAACGCAAATGGCTAAATACACTAAGGAGATAAAGATGTCTACTAAAAAGAATACGTACAATAAAATCATCTGTAGAGGACTTACAGCCCAGAAGAAATCAAAGAAGCTTGCGGATCTTATTGAGGAGGGATATCGTAAAGATCCTTCAGTATATGAGAAGCCGCTCACCAAGGAGTACGCTACTACCGTACAGAGGGCCGCTGCAGAGCTTTCAAAAGTAAAAAGTAAATCTCTTGTACTTGAGAATATAGAACTTCTCTACAACCGAAACATTAAAGCTATTGTTGCAGCTACCGTCACTGACGAAAAAAAGCCTTCGAAAAAAACGGTTATACCTGAGTATAGGAAACTTGAGATTAAAGCAGCACTCTCCAGGGGAGTATCCATTAAGAAAATTCAGAATCTTTTCCCTGAATTCTCAACACAATCGTTGAATAGACTACATAAAGAGTTGAAGAATGAAGCAAAGAAGATGCGCGAAATGCGGACTTCAAAAAGAACCCGAAGAAATGGTGGCAGATCTAAGAGCTAATCTCTGTAAAAGCTGTTATAACGATTACTGTAAATTACATAGAAAAAGAATTAACACCGTTATCGGTAGAATCTTTGAGGGGCATAAAAGGAACGCAGAGAAACAGAATATACCCATCTCTTATAACTTAGAAGATTTTTTGAGATGGGTAGGAAAGCAAGATCGTTTTTTCCAGCTTTTCCGCTTATGGGAAGAATCAAAGTATAACAGAGACCTTAAACCCTGTGTCATCAGGAAATCACCAGTATGTTACGATTTTAGTAACTTACTGGTTGTTTCTTATAAACAGAGTAGGGAGTATAAGGTATTAAAGAGCGGGAGACGCATACAACAACTTGGTCATGATCATAATCTTGTAGCCGTTTATCCCTCCATAAGAGAAGCTGCCAGACAGGCTAATGTTACCAGACCGGCTATAAAAGAGGCTTTAAAAAAGCCCCATAGAAAATCAGATGGATATTATTGGCGCTATGCATAATAAGTATTCTGGTACATACATGGAATTTATTAATGCTATTCTAAAGCATGGGTTTTATGCATACATTCATTTATTTAGTGTATTGCTTATACTAGTCTCTCTTGGTCTTTATTTTATTAACCTCGGATTTGCCCTGATTCATGAGTATGCAGCAATCCCTTTGGTTTTTGTTATCAGTTATATATCCTGTATTGCGGGATTGGGTTATGGAATGTTTTTAAGAATGGATTATAGCTCTAAAGAGAAGTCACTAAACCACCAGGTAATACTAAAAAATAAACTAAAGCTATATAGACTAAAGATGCGGGATCTACCTCTTTATATCAACGCTGAAAACGAACAGCTAAGAAGCTATGTGCTTGAAAAACTAAAAGGAAGGTAACAAGTGGACCACTATCAGTTAATAATAAATGAAGAGCAAGCTAAAGTGTTGTCTGCGGCCTTAGAGTCCTACTCTCGTTTGATGGTTGGTCAAATACGTTATGCTTTGGAGCCCCTTACCTTCCAACAAATGAAAAATGGTAAAGATATAGATCACCAGAAACTACGGGAACTATGCGATAAAGTAAAAGCCACTCTTACTGATTTTTCTCACCCGGGTGCTTCGTACGGTATTCATTCCAGAGAAGTGGATGACAGCGCCAGAATGGCCTATGATATAAGAAAAGTCATAGAGCACAGATTATCCTATGACAGGAAACCTGAGGGTGGACAAACCGTTAATTTTGATATACCTAATAAAACCTCCCAAACACAGCCCTTACCAGTGATTTCCGTACTAATAAATAAAGAGCTTTAGTTTGCTATTCTAAAAAAGTATATTGATACCACAGGAGGAACTTATGAAGATAAAATACAAGCACGGGCAAAAAGAGAAGGTTACGATTGATATGGATTATTTGATATTCACTATATACATATCCAACCAAGGGATGATTAATAATGGGACTCTGTAATACTGAAAGATACGCTGGCGTACTCCGGGCAGCTAAAAGAATCTATCAAAATGCAACAGAGATGCCGGATGCATATGACACCAAGCCTATCAGAGACCATGCTCTTAATATCTGGGCATCTATTTTTGGTAGCGCTTCAAATTCTGTCCATTGGTTTATGGGTAGCTCTGCTACAAATGAAGTAATAAAAGAAAATTCCCCATGGGCGGTAGCTCTTATGGGACATTGGAAGGTGGAAAGGGAAAAAGACAACTTCTTCAATAAAGTTCAAGAAAATGCCCCATTCGACCCTTTTGACGGCTTCCTTGATATATCAGGGATACTCGAATTGGAGAGCAAAAGCTTTGCTCGGGTCTATGATGTGTATGCCTGGACAGAGCAGCTTATCTATTACCTGCGCAGGTATGATGATGAGTTCGTAGTAGAAAATAAGGAACTATCCGATTGGGCGTCCGTAACTATGGGGCTATGCTTTTCTCATTTCGAACAGTACCAGGATTATGCTAAAGCTTATCTGTATCATCAGATCTGTGAGAAGCTGTATAAAAACGACGTGCTTGAAAAGATTGCTCGTAAGCAGTGCTGGCACCATAATCTTCGTTCCCGGTATCGGGATTACTCCCTTGAAGATCTCATGAATTATCATATGCGGCTCTTTGAAAAAGAACCCTCATTGAAAACTATCTTTGAGGTTGCTCTTGAGTTACAGGGCCGTTCGTATCATTATGACCATCTGTTTAAAGAATTTACGACATACCTTAAAGAAGAACACGGCTACACCGATACGGCTTCCTTCAAAAAGATCTTCGATCAAAATAAGAAGAAAAAAGAAGAATACGATAGCAAATCAACGGGTAAATACAGAGAAGAAAGAAAAGAGAGCGCTTTCCTTGCCATTCATGGATACGACTGGAAGTACAAACAACAGGAAAAAGAAGAACAAGAAAAAGCTAAAAAGCAGGCTACAGAAAAGAAAAAACCCTTTAAAAAAACAGTCAGGAAGAAAAATGTCAGAAATAGTAAATAAGCAGCATCTTGATTTCGACCCTCTGCTTACAGCCGAACAGATCACCGGAAAAAGCTATAAAGAGGATGATGAGACTAGCTCACTTGGGTTGGTCCTTCATATCCTCCATAATAAAGATAAACAAAAACGGCTGAATGAATCCATGGATACTTATTACAGCCAAAAAGAAAATGGTTTCATGGAAGTGGTGGCAGACCTGGGGTTTAAAAAAGTATACTCCGAAGATTTTGACGGGAACTATGTAAAAGATGAGCTTGCAGTTTGGGTGCTGAAAGAAGGGGTGCTGCTCGTAACCGAGACCTTTGGGTGGAGCAGCGAGAAAGAAAGATCTATTAACAAGGCAAGCATTTATTACAATATAGAACCCTTGGACGGGGACCCGAACAGCATCTACCCCTGCCTGCAGAGTGGGGGCTTTCATAAAAACCCTGACGGGAAACTGATATGGGTTGGAAATCATGATGTGAGAGAGGGACTGAGATTTCATGTGAACCAACTACGGAAGTACGGTCGCTTTGTAACTCCGTGGTTCGAACAGCCACATCTTCACATATTTCCCTATATTATTAAGGGACCTGAGAACGACCACAGATACCACTGGTACACAGACGCAAACAATATCCGGTTGAAAGCTCTTCCTGATGATGTAAAAAAGATGTTTGGTATCAAGTTAGAATCCTATATCAACTAAGGGTACCCCCAGAATGTATATCCTACATAAAAGATTCGGCAAAAAAGCTATTGAGCTCTTTGGGTTTCATAAAGTAAGAAAGTATACAGATGGTGTAACTTTCTTTCATTGTGAAATCAACTTAGACCTCTTTAAAGGGGACCACAACCCAAAATTTACCATCCAGTTAATTCTTATGAATTTCACCATTTTTGAGTTTAATTGGTATGATACTAGACACACGGAGGAAATGAATGTCGGAGCATAGAAACATTATAAGAATAGACGAAGATATAAAAGCTTCAGAGTATGAAGCCTTATACTCACGCTACCTTTTAAAGCGACCCCTTAAAGACTGGCTTTTGAAAATAGATGGATCAAAAGGTAAAAAGATCCTTGATATCGGAGGAGGTAACGGTCGCTTGTCCGCCTATCTTCGAGATAATGGGGCGGAAGAAGTGGTGCTCCTGGACAAAAATGCCGGTATGCTTAGTGGTTTCTCAAAGGATATCGATGGGTACGTCTATAGCGAAGCCTCTCTCCATAACGGAGTACTGATAGACTTCTTCAATATTAAAGACGCAAACCCGTCACACCGGACCCACTACCAAGAGCATTTCGATGTAGCTATTGCCAATCAATCCGTAAATTTCTGGATAGATGAGCAGAGTGCTAAGAACGTCGCAAGTTATATAAGAAAAGGTGGGTTTTTTGTTTTCAATACTTTTAACGTGAGACCCCCAGAGGCTCCAATACCAATCGAGTATAACGATGACGAAGGGAATTCATATACTGAGATTTCCTATATCCCGAATCCGTCCAGTGATAAAGACTATGAAAAAGTGGTACACATCCAAATAAGGTCTGGGCACCTGCCGCATGTATCATCCTTTTTCTGGGTGTCTCCTAGAAAATTCCGTGAGTTCCTGGAACCCCATTTCACTACGGTGACGGAACTGACGGAAGGCCGCACATCATTTTATTTCTGTTTAAAATAGTATGAGACTTAAGTTAGAGTTAGTTCCAAAAACAGTTTTTTGTAAGAACCTACGAAACAAACTAGGCCAATCACGATGGTCCTCCTTATCAAAACAGGTGAGGGCGGCGAATCACTACACCTGCCAGTACTGCGGTGCTAAGGAAGACAGGTCAAAGGGTTTTTACACGCATCTTCACGAGGTCTGGGAGTATGATGACGAGAACCATGTTCAAAGGTTAGACCGCTTTGAATGCCTTTGCCCAAACTGTCACTCGGTACATCATTGGGGTCTTTCTCAGATACGAGGGCTCAATATGGATTTTCTTTTAGCACACGCTTGCAAAGTAAACGAGTGTGCCAAAGAGGAATTTAAAAATCATATATATGAGTCATTCAAGAGATGGCGGGATAGATCTGCCGAAACCTCTTGGAAACTCGATTTAGGTACGTACGAGGAACTTTTCAAATGAAAAGACAAATAATAGACTCGACAAAAACAGACGTTAGAAATACAAAAATGATCCATTCAGGTAGGGTTAGAGATCGATAGAGATCTAAACGCAGCTCAAAACATATTGCGGCAGGGTTTGCCGTCAAAGCTTGTGGAGAGGCAAGCTCTGGTACTCCAGCCTTCGCTGGTTTACGAAACTGGCCTCTGGGAAACAAGAAATTAACTTAAAACTTAAAGGGCATAGAAAGGTGTCCCTTTAAACTTTTTATAAGTTTAATAAACCAGGCCTATTATGATGACTGATGCACAAAGAGATTCACTAATAGAAGAAGTCGTTACACAATTCATCGAAGACGAAGAGATGTTTACCTCTGTGGACATCGCAAATACCATCAAAAAAGAAGGAATTTGGATCCGGAACATCGAGGTTAGGGATTGGCTCAGAGAAAATGCCGATGACGCCGATATCTTCGGTGACTACGAGTACGGACCAATCCTGGTATGTAATGGGGCTCGTCACGCAACCGTTTACTATCCCAGTTACAGAAACCCTCAAGAGTATGAGCCCACCAACCAGAAAGCTCTTACCCCCTCTGAAGTTGAAGCTATCCACAGGTCAAGGCATCCGGGCACCAATACCCCAACTGCTAAAGATTCTGACGGAAAGGCCGTAGACCTTCTAGATCTCCTTGATGATGTTGAAATGGAGAGGGTTATCGCTTCGTCCGAACGCATCAAGATTCCCGGGGCTATGATCCGGAAACTCGGATACAAACCGGGGGACACTGTTGATCCTTCCATTATCAAAACGCACTCTCCGATACCGAAGCGGTTGAAGGTGAACAAAGATTACAGGCTCAGTATTCCTAGGACTTGTGTGAACTGGTCCAATAATCCTATTAAGGTGAAGCTGAAGGAAAATAAAGAAATCATCTTTGAAAAAGCATAAGCTTTTGGGCGGTGTGAGCCAAAGGGGCTGAATACACGGCCCTTTGCTTTAAGGCAAATTCAATTCTTTAAAACGGATCTAAGATCTGTAGGAAGAATAAACCTGCCAGCTCCACCGCCTTTTTAATCTTGAGGAAAAATGGTAAGAATATTTTATAAAATTGGATTTATTACTATTTATACTAATCACGAATACGCGAGATACTGATGCTACACTATATAATCGGAAACGCCCTAAAGCCCGTAAAGAAACCGGCTGCAATTTTGCATGTGTGCAACGACATAGGTGGATGGGGAGCAGGCTTTGTAGTCGCTATATCTCAGATAGATAAAAGACCCGAGCAAGCCTATAGACGTTGGTACGCCGAGGGTAAGCCAGCCGGATGCCCTGAGCCCTTCGCTCTGGGAAACATACAAAGTGTTCCTATAAAAGATGGTATAACTATAGTAAACATGATTGGACAACATGGCACGGCTCCCCAGAACGGAGTACCTCCTATACGTTACGAGGCCCTTGAGAGATGTCTTTCAAAAGTATATTCAAAAATAAAGACCGGAGGCACCGTACATATGCCTCGAATAGGAGCCGGTCTGGCTGGTGGTAACTGGGAAAAAATAGAGGGCATTATAAAAAAGAGTATGACTGTAACCACCTTTGTTTATACTCTTCCTCACGAAGTAAAAAAATTCCCTCTTCCTTCCTATATTCACGCCGAAGATTATGAAAATGAATAAGTATAGAGCAACGCTAGAGCTTACAAAGGTATTTAATTTTAAGAATGAGCCCGAACTCTGCATAAGAGTCATAGACCTCATATCAACCACCTCCGAGAAAATCAGCTATCAGCATTACAAAAAGGTTGAAGAAGAAATAGAGGGTATGAATTACAGCCCTTCTGAAGTTAAGAGAATTCACATTGATGCCTTATCAGAGGAATTTTATTATAACGCTGAAGCAGATATAGAGATATCTTACTGTAATTCCATGGATTATTGGTCCGGGGCTAGAGAGACCGATATTTATGTGGATATATCTATTATAGATTATGAGAAACGTGGGAAAGTCACAGATAGCTCTTTCGAACCAGAAGTTTACCAGGAATTCCCTAAGTTTTATGTTGAAAACAACAACGGTGGCAACTTCATTAAAATAGCCAGATTGAATAATGATAAGCTACTTGTACACGTAGCTCAGTCTTGTGTAAGTAGAAAGTACACAATACAAACAAATAGACTTTGTGGCATGCTAATGGATATAGACTTTTCGAAAAAAGATTAACAAAAAAAATAGGGACGGCTATGAGTAAACTTTGTATTGGACTGTTCGGCACCTGTGGGAAAAGTACCTGGAGAAAACCATTTATAAGGGAATACCAAAACCGGGGCATGGTTGAGGGGATCAACTTTTTTAACCCCCAAGTAGAAAATTGGGATCCTTCATGCGCTGAGATAGAGACAGAGCACCTGGCTGAAGACTCAATTATCCTTTTTCCGGTAACCAGCGAGACTTATGCCTTTGGTAGTCTTTCAGAAGTAGGGTTCTCAATTCTGAGTGCAATAAAGCTGGATGATCGAAGAGATATCGTAATCTTGATAGACCAACATCTAGATCCTGAACTTATGAAAGACGAGAGCCAAGCAAAAGATTCCTTGCGGTCGAGGGCTCTGGTAAAACAGCATTTGAAAAAGCTGAGACATAATAATCTTTATGTCGTTAATACGTTGGAGGAGATGTTTGATCTTAGTCTTATTCTGTATCAGTCGCAGGAGCTTCTGGTAAATTACCAGAAACAATTTAACCCAAAAAATAAGTAGGGATAAAGATGAGAGTACTAACGAAAAAAGTTATCAAAGAAACAGCTCCGGTAAACCTCATAGAAGCTAAATTTGAGGATCAAAATGGAGAAGTTAAGCCGTGGGTATATGTCGAACGAAAGAAAAATCAATTTGCCGTATTTGTTGTAGCAATCATTAAAGACTCTCCGGCTCCTGTTAGTGCTAAGACCTTTATTGAGTCCCCTCAATTGATTCTAAACAAAGAATATAGGGTTCCTATCCAAGCTTACTGCTACGATCTCCCCGCTGGGTTAGCCGAGATCAACGAATCCCCCATTGAAGCAGCTAAACGGGAACTGCTGGAAGAAACAGGCTACGAGCTCTCTGAAATACTCAGCGTCTCACCAAGAAATTACTCGTCCCCGGGGATTACTAACGAGTACTGTTATATCGTATACGGATATGCCTCTCCTGTGAGAAAAGAAACCGCACGGGAAGCTTCCGAGGATATACATACGGTACTGGTGAATAGAGATGAAGCCCAGCACATTTTAGATAACCCTAATTTAAATCTGGGCACCAGAGCTTATATGTCCTTACGACAGTTCGTCTCAGAAGGTCTTTTTAGGAGATAGTATGCTACCTACACCGGCAATAACAGAAATTATTGAGGCCTGGTCCGCTTCTAATGGTATAGATATAGGGATAAAGGATGCCATTAAACTTGCTACTATGATTGAGAAGAAAATAGTTACCGAATATCCCCATACGGTACAGTGTCGTTGTGGTAATGCGGCAACCTACCACCTATGTACATACCATTATTTTAATGATATGTTAAAAAAGGATATTACTAAAGAAGAATGAACTGTCCTGCGATATTCGTTAATTCATTGTTTAAATTCTTTTTAATTAATCTTACCTAAAAAGTATATTGATTCTGGTATGATAGAGAGAAAAGTTACAGTCAAAATAGAACACGGATTACATGCTCGCCCTTGCTGTTCAATCGTGGAAAAACGGCTTAAGTGCGATCTTGAAGAAGCTTCAATGACTAAAATATCTACCGGTATGACCGTAGATATGAATAGTATCATAAATATGTTGCTTCTCGTCGGTAATGAAGGGGATGAGTATGTGCTTAGAGCAAAAGTAAAGGATGAAGAACAATTTATTGAGTACGTTGAAGAACTCCTCAGTAAAAGAGATCCGTTCATCAAAAAACTTAGCTGAAAAAATAGATGAGATTCTTTATAAGTATGCTATGATAGTCGCTTCGTGCGAAAGGGTTTTGGATCTTAATGACTACGAAGAGATTAAGCGCAACTGCAAAAGAATAGCTAAAGCACAAAAACAAACCAGAGAGCAAATCCTCTCACTTCTTTAAGGAGTACTTATGCCGAGCAAGATCGTACTGCTGTCGATTGATCCTCAAAACGACTTCTGCGACCCGAATGGAGCCCTTTCGGTCTCCGGGGCGGACAAAGACATGGAGCGCCTCGCTTCCATGGTAAAAAAGAACAAATCCAAGATTGATGATATCTTTGTCACTCTTGACTCCCACCGTACCGTCCATGTCGCCCATCCCATCTGGTGGGTAAATACCGACGGCGAGCACCCGGCTCCATTTACCATCATCAACAAGGATGATGTTTGCGGAAGCAATCCTCAGTGGCGCTCCTACAATCCGGGATACCAGAAATGGTCGGAATACTACGTCAGCAAGCTGGCGGAAAACAACCGCTACCCGCTTTGTGTCTGGCCCCCACACTGTTTGATCGGGAGTTGGGGACATGCCATTTACCCGGTGCTTTTTGAGGCACTCTGTGAGTGGGAACATCAGTACGCCACAGTGAACTATGTCACCAAGGGTAGCAACATCCGCACGGAGCACTACAGTGCCATGCAGGCAGACGTCCAGGATTCCGATGATAACACCACGGGACTCAATACCAAATTGATTGAGGAGCTCCAGACGGCTGATATTATCGCTATCTCGGGGGAAGCCAGCAGCCACTGCGTGAAGCACACGGTAATGGATATCGCCAACAATTTTGGCGAAGAGAACATTACCAAGTTCGTCTACCTTGAGGACACAAGCTCTCCTGTCCCGGGATTCGAGGCTGAGGCCGAGAGTTTTATCAAAGAAATGACTGATCGAGGAATGAAGCTCGCCAAAGCCGAAGATTTTCTTTCTTAAGAAATATCAAATACAAATAATATCATAAGGAGTACTCATGCCTAAATTGATGGGTAATGAAGTAAAAACCCCCACAGGTTTTACCTACAGCGGAGTTGGCGTTGAAGATCTCGGTGCCTCGGAATACACTCTGGTCGTGATCGCCCAGGACACATCGACATCGGTCGAGGATTACAAGAAAGAGATGGAAGACTGCCTCAAACAGATTCTCGATGCTTGTAAGAAATCGCCTCGTTCCGAAAACCTTCTGCTCCGATTGATGGAGTTTAATTCTCAAGTAGGGGAGCTCCACGGCTACCGGGAGCTCAGCAAGGTTGATCCCAGCGAATACGATAACCTTCTGGATCCGCGTGGTTGGACCGCTCTTTATGACGGCACCATGGATGCCCTGGAATCGGTAGACGGATATAGCAGGCAGCTCGGTGATATGGATTACCTCTGTAATGCTATCGTCTTCGTTATCACCGATGGCGGTGAGAACAAATCCAGGATTTCCACAACCAATATGATTCGTGATAAGATCAAAGAGATCAAATCCGAATCGAACATGAATCTGGAATCGCTGAAGGTCATCCTTGTTGGTGTGGGGACAGATCCCTATGTCATGGACGCCCTGGAAAGATTCGAGAACGAAACTGAGCTGGATCAATTCGTAAAGATCGGAGAGGCTACTCCCGGAAAGCTGGCTAAGCTGGCTGCTTTCGTGAGTCAAAGTGTATCCTCAACTTCTCAGGCGTTAGGCACCGGTGGCCCGTCGCAAAGTCTAACATTCTAACGAAAGTATGCCCCCGAGGTTGCTCCTGGACTCCCAACCATAGCTAATACCAAAGGGGCATACTTTTTTGCGCACATACCTATAGGGCCCTCCGGGGGGCCGGGTCATGGGTGAAACGACACGCACTGCCGCCCATGCTCACTGCCCTGCAGTGCTGGTGAGATGTGCGCTCTTTTAATACTATGAAAACAAAAGAACTAATTAAGCTATTACAGGAAGAGGACCCGTCCGGAGAAGCTCATGTACGGATGCCGGGGGGTGTTCCGGTACATGTAGAACTTAAAGAAGGTTACTATGATGGCCCTTACTCATATATTGATGAAGATGGAAATTTTGTAGAGACTGATAATGGTGAGAAGGTCGATGTCTACTGTACCGATCTAGAAGAATTTGTCTGGGAAAATAAGGGCGACCTTTCCAAGATAAAAGTGGATTTTGATTGTTTTAAAGATCGAAAAGAATCTGTTTTAGCAGAAGCTAAAAAGTACGCCGACCGCTATAAAAGCTTCCAAGAGACTCAAGAAGCTTCTTTATATATGGAGATCTCCCGTAATATAGCAAACGGGTACCAGATCATTCAAGCACACTCAAAGCAAAATCCCGAACATTCTGGTTTTTGGTATATAAAGGACTTGGATAAATTTCAGTATGAGGACAAGCATGGTGTCCGGGTGAACAACGAAAACCAAAAAACGCTATGTATGGGTGCAGAAAGATTTATAGAAAAAAGTGGATTCTTCCAGCACACGGTCTATGGGGACTTAAAAGTATGGCATTTATGTTTAAGAAGAAACGACTAAGATTCCAACGCTACGCAGCTCTAATAAGAGATGTAGCTCGAACTGCTTCAGAAGAAAGAGCTGCTAAGTGTGGCTTTGACCTGATGTGTGGCCTCGCGGCAGGGGATTCTGACAAGAGAGAAAACTCCTGGAAAGCTTACCTGGTAAATTACGTAAAGGGCCAATCCATAACTGAAGAAGAAGAACGAGATGGTGTTTGGGTACCCGCTATTTTTTACGATATCAAAAATATGTACAATAAAAAGAAAAAGTAATTAGGAGAACTTTGATGCCGCGAGTGAAGCATGAGTTTTATTGCACCTGTTGCTCTAAGTATTTTGATGTAAAACTCAATATGAAGCTTGAGGGTAACTACCGGATACACTGCCCTAACTGTGGACATATTCATTATAGACAGGTTGTAAAAGGGGAGATTACCGACACAAGATTCCCCCAAAACGATAGCCAGATTCTGATAGAGGACATTTACCCAATGAAATCCTCATGTAGGGATTTTCAAAAGGAAACCGCAGAAGACTCGGATTTTAGCCCTGCACCAGAGGGCTTTATGAAAAGACTTTGGGCTGACCGGTTTTCTTGGAAGGAGTAGTTATGGGATGCTGGAACGAAACTTGTTTTCTTACTAATCTGCCTATTATGAGTGGAGATCGAGTAATAGTATTACCTATTATTCGAAAGCACGGTAAATTCGTAGATGAGTATAAGCCTTTAGATGTCTATAAAATTCTTTCAATGTCCTTTAGAGGTAGCTATAATGATTATGGCACCCTTGAGGATATAGACGAAAACCCACTCTCCCAGTTCTCGGTGGACATCTTCAGTAAACTTTTTGCTTCGAGAAGAGGCCTTAGCTATAGCGAAGAAGACTTTAACACTGGTGAAGGCCTTCCGTTTGATAATCCCGAAAAGATTTGCCACGCTATAGAACGGGGCTATATATTCACTAAAGCGGATCCTACTCGTACAGCTTATCAGTTAATGATGCACGAGGAAGCCTTTAATACCTTTGTGGATACTCTCGGGAACCGAGCTCCCCTTTTATTTGACGAACCTAACCCGTATAAAAGTAATAGAGCTCTTTTCGAAGCAGCGTTAAAAGAGTTGCCAAAAAAGCTTGAAGTTTACGACCCTATTCTATCGTGCCCGTCTATACCTTCGTTGTTTGGGTATGCTTTCCATGACGGTCTGCTAATAGCCAGAGAATACTGCGAAAAGTATATTAATAGTCCTGAGGCTACGCGAGGGCTTATTGATGTTTTCCTGTTTGTAGACGCCCTTGCTTTTTCGAGGAAAGTAATTTACCCAACTATAGGCAAAGGCTCACAAATTGCTGAGGTTAAGCTACAGGAAGCCTTGGCTAATTTTACCAAAAAGCATGTTTCCCAAATATTAGAGGAAAACAAAGAAGCAGCGGAAGATAAGTACTCACCCTATACTGAAACCTACTATGTCAATGACCTTATTGATCGCAAGTATTAAAAGGAGGCTGTATGCCTGAAGTCCTGGAATTCAAGAGCAAGGGTAAAAGACGCACAAAGAAAGATGAAGGCGAAGTTATCGACCATGGGACGATTGGCGGTCTTCACTACGACGTGTTTAAAAGAGGCGTAATCCACATAAAGGATAAAGTCTCAAAGTGCTTCAAGAAAGATATAGATCAGTTTGAGGAGTGCCTTGATAGCTTTGACTTTGATGACATGGGCGACGGAGAAGAATTTTTTATTGCCGGATCCGGGGATAATGACGATCTTATCTTCCTTAAAAAAGATGGTGAGATTCATTTGTCTCTAAAAAAGAAAAATTTTTCCGTAGTAGAGAAGCTAAAAAACATTGTAAAAAAATATCGGAGGTAACCATGTCGGACACACTTGTTATGGATCGCCGTATCGTTTGGGACAGCAAAAATAAAAAAGAGGTAGAAGAAGCCAAAAAGATCATGCTGGACTTCAAACGTAAGGGTCACCTGATTCTTCGAGCTACCGGTGAGAAGGTAGAGTATTTCCGTCCGTATTTTGAGGAATTGATAATAAAGGCGGAAAAAATTCAAAAGAACGTAATGAAAATTCTCTGTGAATCAGGGGATGACCGCATTGTCTGGGACAAAGAAGACGGCTATGAGGCAAAAGAAGCTAAAGCGAAGTTCGAAGAGCTCATGGGGAAAGGCTATAAAGCATACAGTGTTGATTCCAAAGGCCAAAAAAATCGGTGCATAAAGGAATTCGACATCGATGCTGAAGAAATCCTTATGGTTCCTCCTACGGCAAAAGGCTAAAATCTTAAAAGAAAAGGAATAAAACATGGGTGGGTTAAACGAGACTACTATTAACGGTTACCGTCTACATATTAATGATGAAGATGTACATATTCATGATGATGATCGTGACCTCAAATTTGTATGTGATGCAGAGGACTTTAAAACGGAAGTACAAGAAGCTTTCGACCAGCTAAAGTCTTCTGACGGAATATACAAGATCGAGGGCATCTCAGAAAATAGCAAATGTTCTGATCTTTGTATTGTAAAAGATGGTAAAGCTTTCTATTTCTATATTGCTCCAAAGGGCAGTATTAAAAAAGATCTTATGAAATTTGTAAAGGACTGCTAATATGGCGGCTTTAGTAGTAGACACAGGCACGACAACAGGTACATGTTTTACGCTATATTCCCCCAGTGGCTCCTGTTATGATACCTCAAACAACGTTACGACAGGTAGCTACATACCTTCTAACCTAAGTAACGTATTTAGCCGCTATATAGGGGAAGCTAATAATTCTTATACCAGATACCGAATGGCTGCACATCTAAATTATCTATTGCAGCAAAATCAGGGCACTGCTACTAATTATGATTCAAGTACTTATATAGATAACTGCTTTTTCAATGAGAGTAATGCTACAGGGAATATTATCTTCAGGGATTCTACTGTAGTCACTTCAGGTGGTTTTGTATATGCTTTTGTTACAGCGGAGGAGTTAAAGAAAGAGCAGTTCCGCAAAAAGATACAAAACCAGTTGATTCTTGTGCCTAAAGGTAAGGCTGATCCAGTCATAAACCCTGAAAGAAATGAAGCCCTCGCTATTGAGACTCTTCGGGAAATGATTACCGAGGAAGAATTTAAAAGGTTTATAGCCCGGGGCTTTATTACTGTACAGGGAAGAAGTGGGAAAACCTACCAGATTTTCCGGAACAATTGGCACACGAAGGTATGGGTAGGTGGGAAACTGGTGGAAGAGATCTGTGTACGGATATCAGGTAAAGTGAAAGCTCCGGCTACTGATAACCTTATTGCTTTCAAAGCTATGATCGAGGCAGATGAAGAAGAATTCAGAAAGATAGGTAACGTGTATAAATTTAACAGGGCTGCTTAATGGATTCGTATCACTTAAATTTGACCCCCGGTACGATATATACTATGGAGCCCGAGCACCCTGTCTCCATAACTGAGGGAACAGTCATAGAAAATATGTCAGGCACTCGTAGACTCGAAGTTAAGAAACTCCACAAAAAAATCCTTCTACGAGAACCCGACAAAAAGACATATTTTCACGTACTCCCTCAGCCGGATGATAAACTCAAGGAGAGCCCCCAATACTTATGTGGCTCTCCAATTTATCTTTCGGTCGATTCTGTGAGCTTAATCATACCGGATGCGTTTCCTTTCTTTCCTGCTCCATTCTTCGATCACCAAAACGTTTTTGCTGTACGAAAAAGAGGGGATTTAGTAATACCCAATACAAAGGCCCAGCAAAAAGCTTTGGAGACTTTGAGGGAGCTATTGTCTGAAAAAGAATTTCGAAAATTTATTAAGTACGGTTTTATCACCGTGGATTCAGCTAGCGGTAGAACTTATCAAATATACATGAACCAGCTTCATGTAAAAATTTGGGAAAAAGGTGAAATTACAGGGGAGCTCTGCGCTTACATAAAGAACAAAAAGATACCCCCTATTGATAAACTTATAGCATTTAAGACTATAATAGAAACAGATGAAAACGAATTTTTGCAGATGGGTAACTACTACAATATGAAAAGGAAGGTAGCCTGATGCCTACCCCAGGTAACTACAGGTATTCAAACAATATCGTTATCCCCTCTGTAGAAAAAGCAGAGATAGGGATCCGTGATATCGCTCTTGCTGCTGATGTCGTTTTACGGCTGACAAAACTGGTTAACGGGCCCAACGACCATCTTCACATAGAAGCTTCTTCAAATGAAAAAAATAAAATAGATAGGTTTATTCAAATCCTAGAAAATGCTATAGATACCTACAAAAAGTTTTCGAATCCAGGTGGAATAATTAAAGGATAAATACATGTTCAATACTGACCATTACTATGAAATTGGATACGGTCATACCTTCTGCCAGGATTACGCCTTAAGCGGTAGCTACGGGAATATGAGCTACGCGATTGTATGTGACGGGTGTAGTGGCTCTGATCAATCTGATGTTGGTGCTCGTTTACTGTGCCATATAGCAGAAAGAACTCTCCAGTTCTTTTATGACAGAAACATAATTGAGAATTACCTGAGCAACAACGATAGCCTTGATTACAGGCTCATACAAGAGTTTATGGTTTCTAAATTAGTGGATACTAAGAACATTCTCAAATTGGATGAAAGGGCGCTATTCAGCACTCTTTTAATCTCCGTGGCGCTGGACACCGAAGACGGGAAGTTACCTAACTTAGTTATGGGTTGGGGTGACGGGTACTTCATTGTAAAAAAAGAAAGCGGTCTAATTGTGGCGGTGGGTAATAGCTACAGTAACTCTGCTCCTTATTATTTTGCTTATAATATCTCTAAAGAATACAGAAAATTATACGAGACAACCTTTAAAGATCAGCTATGCCAGAGAATCTCCAAAACGATTGACCCTGAAAACCCAAAGGAAACAGTAGTCGAATTTAAAAAGATAGATTATTCTGATCCTTTTATTGCTACCTTCAGTAATGAAGACAAAGTAACAGATATTATTGTTACCAGTGACGGCATAGATACCTTTTATAAAAAGCAGGGTGATCCGGAATTTATTTCCCAAGAACAAACTTTGGTCGATTGTGTGAACTTCAAGAATTATAAAGGTACATACGTCCAAAGAAGAATAAGAAATGGAATCTCAAAAAAATATCTACAAAGAGATATTGTACATTTTGATGATATTTCCTTTGCTGCCATAAGGACCAAAAAATGAAGTACTTCATAGAAACTAAAAGACATAAACCCACCTCACCAGAATTAAAAGTTTTCTGGAAGGCAGGTAGTTGTGGGTATACAGAAAATCCCGTATATGCGGGCTTGTATACTAAAGAAAAAGCAACTGGTATATCTGAATCCACACACGGAGATGACGTCTTGCATCCCGAAACGAATTTTGAGGACTTCCAAAAAGCTTATCTAAACTATAAGAAAAAAGATATGGGCATGGCTCTTGAGGGACTCACGGAAACACAGGCTCGGTTACTGTTAGATACTTTCATTACTGAAAGAAAAAATTACGTTAGAAATACATAATCTAAAAAAGTATATTACTAGAGGCGGAGTCCGAGGCATATGGTTGTAGATGGTAACTGCTCGAAGTGCTACCCATAAAGGTGAATAATGAAGTTTCCCTATAAAATCTCGGTACAAAACGGCGGTAGCGTCTCCCTCAGCAAAAACGATTATTTAGCTGCTGGAGGGGAAGGAACCATCCTTCAGAAGGGTGGCACAGCCTACAAGGTATACCATGACCCTGCTAAGATGATCCCTGTATCCAAAATTGAAGAATTAACGCGCCTAAAGCATCTCAAAAATGTTTTAGGTCCCCAGAGCGTAATATTCAACACAGGCAAACCTGTGGGTTTCTCCATGAGGTATGTCACCGACACTGAGTTCATGTGCCGGTTATTTAATAGGAACTACCGTAAGAATAACAATATTACACCCACTACCATTGTAGAGTTGGTGAAGAATCTACAGAAGACCCTTTCTGATATACATAAGGAGAATATCCTTGTAGTGGATTTCAATGAAATGAATTTTCTTGTAGATAAATCTGGTTACACTCTGCCCTATTTTATAGATGTAGATTCATACCAGACGCCGAAACACAAAGCCACTGCCTTGATGGAATCAATCCGAGACCGTTCTTTAAACCAACGGGACCCTTTTTCCGAACTCAGTGATTGGTTCTCATTTGGGGTAGTGGCTTTTCAATTATATATGGGGATCCACCCTTATAAAGGGAAACATCCTTCTTATGCCCCGAAGGATTGGTCCAAGAGGATGGATGCTAATATCTCCGTATACGACTCCGCAGTCACTCTTCCTAATAGCTGCCAAGACTGGTCCGTAATACCCAAGCCACACAATGACTGGTTTAAAAGAGTTTTCCAGGATGGTGAGAGGTCTATACCGCCTTTACCTGATCAGTTTGTGCCTGTAGCCATTATACAGCCTACACTCATTACCGGCAATAACAGCTTTGACGTGCATAAGGTTTTTACGGCAGCTTCTCCTATTAGTAAGGTGTATTACTTCTTTGAAGTAGAAAGATACATATTATGTAAGGATCAGGTATACAAAGGTAACCAGCCGGTAGCAAAACTCACTAAGCAGTATAAAAACCCTGCATTGTGCGCGGTGAATACTATCCACACTATGCACCCTCTTCCTGTCCTCACTTCTCAGGGGGGGAACACCGTAAGCTTTTTTGATATCCAAACAGAAGAGAAGATAGCAGAAACCAAAAGTTCTTCTTATATGGAGAGGGATGGTTTAATCTTTACGACCAACAAGGGTAAACTGATCCAGAACACCTTTCACGAGTTTAAGCGTGGGAAAATTATTCTGAGCTCCGAAACAATCGGGGATATCTTTGAGCCAGCTCATAAATTTTTTGATGGCTTGGTAGTACAGGATATACTCGGGCAATGCTGGGTATCGATTCCTCACAAGCTTAATAACTCTGTAAATATTCATATAAAAGAGCTTGATAAGCATAGAGTCCTTGAGGCGAAATGTGATGAGAATGTAGCCGTTATTCTCTCAGAACTAAATGGCAAATACTACAGGTCTACCGTGCTCTTCAGTTTTGCTACGGTTGATTACTCGATTCGCATAGAAAATGACGTGAGCTATGACTCAGTATCCTTGGCTCAACTCGGCAACGGCATCAATGTCTCTGTGGCTGGTGATAGCTTAGTGGAAGTATTCAAGGATATTAAGAAGATAAAACAGGTCCCGAATCCTCCTATCACTTCCGATATGGAACTCATATCAGACGGGACCAGTATACAATTCATTATGAAGAATACACTTTACAGCTTAAAACTCAAGTAGGATTAGAATGACTGGAAGTATTTAGCAAGCACCCGATAGATAGACGGCAGATAATCGGCTTTTTTCTTCCGGGGTTTGTTCCTGGGGCTTTTTTTCCAAAAATGATTTCCCCTTAGGGTGTGTTCCTTTTGGTGGGGACCCCGTTTAATTAATTGTAAGTTATCTGGGAAATTGTTGGCTTTATTGCCATCTTTATGGTCTACCTGTTCATCGGGCTTGAGATACCTACCAAGCTTCTGCTCCATAACAGCTCGATGCAGGTAGACATATTTCTTTTTCCTATCCCCCCGGGTTTCACCCTTGGGATGAGGAGGATTAGTAGTACAATAGAAATAACCTAATCCATTAGCTTTTACAACACTGTCTGGATCGATTTTAAATAGTTCGGTATTCTTGTTCATAATATTGTTGAATATATTAATGGATTATCACTTTAAAATAGTAAATCAAAAAAGTAGATTAGGATGATAAGTCTTTATGCCGGATATTACCACAATTCGAAAAAGATTAATCAGATTAGAAAACACAGCGGCGGAACTATTACGGGAAATCCGAGATATCAAGCAAATGTTGCCGCAAGAAGAGAGAGAAGATTATAACAGGCACCAGCCGAAAATAGACGATGCCTTAAAGGATTTGGCTAATGGAAGAAAAAAGAAAAGATCATGAGAAAGTCCGAGAGTACCTCGCTGATATCGACTCAGAAGCACTTTTAGCAGATGGATTTGATGAAGCTATCATCGGCACCGTAGAGAGATTCAGTTCAGGACCTTTTGGTTTTATATGATCGTCAAAAATGTATACAAATACTTATGAGGCAAGAACTGACCAGGTCAGAGGCAGAAGAATTTTTTGATTATAACGTTACGGGTGCCTGGATGGGAGACGGTACTCCTTGCTTCGCTACTTTAGCTAAAGATCTACCTATATGAAATACTATGCTGGGGTAGGTTCCAGAGAGACACCTAGCTTTGTTCTGAGCCTCATGAAGGACATAGGAGCCTACATGGCTACCCACGGGTATACTCTACGCAGCGGAGCTGCTAGAGGGGCTGACAGAGCCTTTGAACAAGGTTGTGACACAGTACAAGGGCCTAAAGAGATCTTTACCGCAGAATCTGATATACCACCAGCAGCATTTGAGATGGCAAAACAGGTCCATCCTGCTTGGAATAGGTGTTCCCCGTACGCTAAAAAGCTACATGCTAGAAATTGCATGCAGGTACTAGGGCCCGATCTGAAGACGCCTGTAGATTTCGTTGTATGCTGGACTAAGGATGGCGGGTATACCGGGGGCACCGCAACCGCTATGAGATTAGCTGACGCCAATAATATACCAGTCTTTAACTTGAAGTTTGAGAAAAACAAGGAGCAGTTCAGACAAAAGATAAAAAATGGATGAGCTCAAATTTTTAGTTAAAAAAGGCTGGGTGCCTTATACATTACGGGATTGGTGGGACTATTACCAAATAATAGGAATACGGAATATTAATTGTACATATTTACGGCAAATAGGAAAAACAGCCACTATACGGTCTTTAATTCAAGAGTACTATGAGAGAGCTTTAAAGCTTGGTGGAGACTCGATACAGAATCTACCCATCATTTTAGTAAAAAATGAACAGTATGGATCGCTATATAAAGATCTTTATGGTAGAGATAAGCTGAGGTACATTGTTACTGCAAGAAAATTAAGACATGGCAGATACAGAGGATATACTAATCCTATCTTAAGTGATGAAGTACCAGACGCTGTTCAGATTGTAAAAGAAGCAGGATTTGATCAATATTATGTAGGCGGCTTTTACTCGGAAGATTAAACATGAATCCATATCAAATATTAGGTATTAAAGAGGGTGCCTCCGAGCAAGAGATAAAAGCTGCTTTCCGAAAGCTAGCAGTAAAGTATCACCCTGACAAAAATCCGGGCAGTAAAGAAGCTGAAAGAAAGTTTATCGAAATTTCACAAGCATACGAGATGCTAAAAAACCCTCATAGAAGCGGCACATCATCTTTTACCGGTCATAAACAGCACCACACACATGAAACCTGGTATAACTTTTGGAATGATATACATAATAAAAAATCTGACCCCTATATGGATGGGTTCAGCATAAACATGGATGATCTATTTGCTCAATTCGCCGGTGTGCATAAATCTCGAAGGAATCAGAGAAAAGATACTAAAGGCAGTGACATCCGAATAAATCTGCATCTTTCCCTGGAGCAAGCTTACTTTGGCACTGATAAAAAGATAAAATATAAAAGACTAATCAAATGCTCTTCGTGTAAAAAAACTACCCAAACTTGCCCATCCTGTAACGGCGAGGGATACGTCAGTAACTTACGAGTACTAGCTACAAGAAGGATTCCTTGCCCTGAGTGTAATGGTAAGGGGATTATAGAAAAAAGAGATAACTGCAATCAGTGTAACGATACTGGGTTGATTACCGATGAACAAATTGTTACACTTAAGATTCCTGCCGGTATAAAAGATGAGGATTTAATCAAATACGGTAGGGGCGGCAACTTTTCTTCCGATCCCGATAGTCAGATGTGTGGAGATCTGATAGCCGTTATCTATGTGGATCTGGATGAAAGAATAGTACGGGAAGATTCAAACCTTATTCTTACGCAAAGTATTTCTATTTCTGATGCCGTCTTGGGAAATACAGTAACTATCAAATATTTTAAAGATATAATATTCAAACTCCATATTCCTGCCGGTACTCAATCTGGGACAAAGTTTAGAATGAAAGGAAAAGGTATGCCTGTCCCTAACACGACATATCGGGGGGATCTGTATGTAGAGGTGAAAATTAATATTCCTCGGTGTATATCCCAAGACCAAAAACAAATTTTCGAAAGACTGAGGGAGTTAGAGAATGTACCGGTCGAGGAACAGTAATAGATTAAAAACAGAAAAAACCGCTAAAACAGGTAAGACTTCTAAACCAGCAAAACCGGGCAAAACAGCTAAGCCAGCTAAAACAAATAAGCCAGTAAGATCGTCAAAGAAAAGGAAGCATAGATGAGTGGAAAGGTTTCTAAAAGAGTAGGTGGGTATGATCGCTCAAAAATAGCCAGGGCCGAGTTAAAAGATGTTTTTTCTGATACTAATCATGAATTATATTTTGCTAAAGATATTGAACTAGCAAAAAAATATGATGTTACCCGACATACTATTTATAAAATTCGTGATGAGCTCAAGGTGCCGTCTCGTTCGCAGCGTATTGTTGAAAAAATCAAAACAATGAATATAGAGCAATTTACCCTAAAAGCGTTAGCGGCTGAATTAGGAATAAAATATCAGAATTTATATAAGTTAATAAAAGAAACTGACAGGTTTGGGGATAGGGAATCTAACGGAGATACCTAATTAGGCTATCCCCGGAAACCATAAAATTTGATTTCTTTTTACAATAGCTGGTGGAAATTCTAGTACTTGCCAATCCATTACAGATGCCTCTCCTGAATCCCACCCATCACATTCTACTTCGAGGTTAGTCGATGAGGTAATTTTCTTAGTAGCGGTACCGCTTGGGTAGGCCTCCCCCCCACCTCCTGCTTCGGATCTAAGCATGTGGTTCCCCATGCCGCCCGTCATTGCAACGGAATAATTCTGCAGAAGTGAGTTTAAGGTAATATTCTCAGCATTCGTACTTGAAAAGGTATGATTATTTCTTTGCACCGCAAAACCATCATCAGATAGTGTTACGACATACCAACGACAATTATAACTTCTACCATTATTGTAGTGTCTAAAGGTTAAAGTATCGGATGCTGTTAGATCTACCGATACCCCCCAGTCGTCTATCTTCCGTACATTATTACCTGTATCATCCGTTGCTCCTGTAAAAACAAAAGTCTTTGAGGTATCGACACTTGTTATGGTCACAGTGTCTGTTACTAAAGTAAAGTTTTTTACATCTGTCTGTACAGAAGCATTATCTATTTGCACTACCTGGTAAACTGCTCTTTGACCAGAGATACTTGCTCCACGCTCTATATTAAGGTTAGTAGGTGACGTGAGAGCTGCATTTACCTTTTCCACGGATCTGGTAAAAGTGGCATCATTCCAGTAGCCGTCACAGAGCACAAAAGAATTAGCTAAAGTAACCGAAGATATAGTAATGTTTATATCACTTGAATCCGCTGTCGTTGTTCCATGCTGAACAACGACACCGCTGCTAAACTCCAGCAGTTGCCACTCAACTGTTATGTCATGACTGGTATCATCCTTGTAGAAAGTAATGGTAGTACTATCTGTAAGAACCCCAACTAATCTAGTACCTTGAGCGCCAGTGACATCGTTTCTTCTGCAACTATAGAATAAGATAGACTTAAGGGGATCTACTGTAGATATAGTTACTGTGTCGGAGGCAACACTGCCTCCTACTACTATTTGGCCTTGTTGTATTCTAGATAATCTTGTAGCAGCCATAATCTATTAAATATCTAATAAAGCATTGATTTGATATTCATAACCCGGATAAATCTTCGCATTTTGACCAGCGAACTTATACTTATTTGGTATCTCCCAAACGCCGTAAGTGCTGGTTTTAAACGACTTTTCGGCGTAGCCGTTTACGAACTTTAGCCTGGAAAAAGCCCTTCTGCCCGTGGGCGGGTCAAAAGGTACAAGTAAGGTTTCATTAAAGTTGGTATCTACTTCGTTAACCTCTTCCGACTCATAAGATATATAAGCAGTGCACTGTACTAAAGACACATCCGTATTATTGGCTATAATTTCTAGCTTCATGGTAGAGGTATCATCAGGATCAACACCCTTAAGAACTATGAGTCTTTTACTATCCTCAGAGCTAAAGTCTAATCCTGTGATCTCACTGTTTAACCAATTAAGAGTGAACTCATCGTTATTTATCACACGATTAATATCTGTGGTATCTGTGCTTGTATATACATAGATATCAGTAGCATCTATACCCAGGACTTTTGCATTATTATTTTTTACGTCTTCTGCGGTTGGTACTTTCGTCTGTTCAGAATTGAACTTTTCATATCTTAAATATGACTGATCAGAAATCTTTCCTAACACATACATCACTGCGGACATATGACACTCCTTAATTAATTTTTATTGTAATATATCATCAATGTGACCGTTTTTCCAGAAGTATTCGATGAAGATATTACATACTCTACCATACTCGGTGAGTATGGTATGTAGTTCCTTCTTCTTATTAGATGTAGCATATTTTAAGCTACATTTACTACTTCTTATTATCTTCACTCTTCTTTTTCCTTCTATTTTCTGCACTTTGTAGTGTCTACGGAACTAATTGTTACAGTATCTGAAGAATCGGCGGACGATACTATCTTTTGTCCTATTTGTACCGAGCTTACTGCTGTATCAGCCATATCTTAACTCTTATTGTAATCTAGGATTAAGGC